>ENA-OROE01000595-OROE01000595.1-human-gut-metagenome-genome-assembly--contig:-NODE-595-length-33461-cov-4.392025_pt1 | contig 33461 bp, 28 predicted proteins | sample MGYA00242126_ERZ509044 | MGnify/ENA primary metagenome ERZ509044 (study PRJEB26280, sample SAMEA2338716) | human gut metagenome | biome: human gut; feature: human-associated habitat; material: faeces... | reverse complement strand
GTGTTAAGCCTGTCGCTAGCGTTCATCCTGAGCCAGGATCAAACTCTTCGTTGTTGATTTTGTTTATACCTTTTGCTCAGAATCTCTATCTGTCTATTGTAGTCTTGACGGTATGTCAGTATTCCTACTACGTCTCTTGTACTACTTGTTGATATGTAATGCTTTCAAAGAACTTGCGCTATCGTTTCGATTGCGGCTGCAAAGGTAAGAACTTTTTTCTAACTGACAAACTTTTCAAGGAAAATTTTGAAAGTTTTTTTTCAAAGCCCCCGGATGGTCGGATATTCGCTTAGCCTAGCTAACCTCATCCTCGCTATCACTGAAACTACCTCATCATCATGTTAACTGCCGACCTTCTCGCTCGAATGCGGGTGCAAAAGTAATTCTTCTAATACAAACTTCCAAATGGTTTGAAAACTTTTTTATACGTTCCGCTCTGGATACAAATACTCTATTTTTAAGGTACGTAAGAAAAAATATTGGGATATTATCATGATAAAAAGGAAAATAAACAGCTGAGTTATTTTGCCATTTGCCTCAACTGTTGCATACATAAGTTCTTCTATCACAACCAGCTTTCCCGCATCATTCACCATTTGTCCCTGTAAAAGTCCTTTCAGAGTTGCCGGCCAGTTAGCATTAGCTGATAAAGTCGTCGATGCCGTGAAAAGCGGGGCAATCCGTAAGTTTGTCGTCATGGCCGGATGCGACGGGCGCATGAAAAAACGTAACTACTATACCGAATTTGCCGAACAATTGCCGGATGACTGCGTGATTCTGACAGCAGGTTTCGCCAAGTACCGATACAACAAACTGTCGTTAGGAGATATCAACGGCATTCCCCGCGTACTGGATGCCGGACAATGCAACGACAGCTATTCACTAGCATTGACCGCCATGAAACTACAGGATGTATTCGGGTTGGAAGGAATGTAGCCAAAGTCCTGGTCGAAAATTTCGGGATCGACACCATACAAACTCCGGAAAAAGATATAGAACAGTTCATCATAGCATAAGATTCTCAAATTGTTTTGGATATCCACAACCAAACGTATACTTTTGTAGTTATAACATAAAAAGGTTAAATTATGAAGAAGATTCTACAAGAGTTCAAACAATTCGCCATGCGCGGCAACGTGATCGACATGGCTGTGGGTATCATTATCGGCGGTGCTTTCGGTAAAATCGTATCATCTGTCGTCGGTGACATCATCATGCCTGCTATCGGCCTGCTGATCGGAGGCGTAAACTTCACCGACTTAAAGATCATACTGAAACAGGCTGTAATGGACGGTGACAAAGTTGTCTCGCCAGCTGTTTCCATCAACTATGGAAACTTTTTGCAGGTGACTTTCGATTTCATCATTATCGCATTTTCTATTTTTATGTTAGTAAAAGGAATCAATGCCTTGAACAAGAAAAAAGAAGAAGCACCGGCAGCTCCGGCTCCTCCTCCAGCCGATATACAGTTGCTTACCGAGATACGTGATTTGTTGAAAGACAAAAAATAAGACGATATCAAAACACCTTTTATCACGCTCTTTTAGGCACGGATTAAATTCCGTGCCTAAATCATGTCGATTAGTCAGCAGGATATTGTTTCGACATCTCCTTCCGCCAACCTATATCAATCAATAAGATAATATCTCAAGCCCCGTTTCCGTCATCAGGAACGTATGCTCCCATTGAGCGGAAGGCAGTTCATCTTCGGTAACGACTGTCCATCCGTCTTCTTCGTCAATAAAGACCTGCCAGGTTCCCATGTTGATCATCGGTTCGATCGTGAATACCATACCTGGAACCAGAAGCATCCCTGTCCCCTTTCGCCCGAAATGGCAGACCTCCGGTTCTTCATGGAACTCCAATCCGACACCATGACCGCATAAATCACGGACGACAGAATACCCATTCTTCTCCGCATGGCGTTGGATGGCATTGCCGATATCACCGACAAAACCGAACGGTTTCGCCGCCTGCATACCGATTTCAAGACACTCTTTCACCCGCACCAGCTTTTCCTTTTCAGATGTCGTTTTACCGATGATAAACATACGGGAAGCATCCGAGTAATACCCGTCCAAGATAGTCGAAACATCTACATTGATAATATCCCCCTCTTCCAATATCTCTTCTTCACTGGGAATACCGTGGCAGACCACCTCGTTGACAGAAGTGCAGACGCTTTTCGGAAACCCTTCATAATTCAGAGGCGCCGGAATAGCCCCGTGCGAAACGGTATAATCATATACCAACTTATCGATCTCGGCAGTAGACATACCGGCCTTGATCTCTCTTGCAACCAAATCGAGCACCCCGGTATTCACCACACTGCTCCGGCGGATGCCTTCGATCTGTTCTGCTGTCTTGATCAGTTTGCGTGACGGCACCAGGTGGCCTTTATTCTGATAGTAAAGCACTTTTTTGTCTAATTCGGTAAGAGGCTGTCCTTTGATGATGTGCCAATTGTTTTTTATTCTTCTGCTATGCATGGCTTTGTTTATTTATCCATACAAAAGTAGCAGTTATCGGTCATTATCCAGATACTTTTCCTTGAATATATTGAAACAAAGTATAAAGATCGAAATCAGGAGCGGCCCAAAGATAATCCCCATAAAACCGAATAGAGACAAGCCGATGATCACACCGAATATGGTAATGAGCGGATGAGTATCCGCCATTTTTTTCTGCAAGATAAAACGAATCAGGTTATCCACATTCGTAATGATAATCAAAGCATAAGCCGTCAGTCCGGCAGCATTCACCCAATCTCCTGTCAACGTCATATAAAGAGCCAGCGGCAACCAGACCAACGCTGTACCCACAACCGGAATGATCGTGGCAAAACAGGTCAGAAAGCCGAAAAGGAAAGGACTCGGCACATCGAATATCCAATATCCGAGCAAAGCGATCAGCCCTTGGATGATGGCCAGCAACGGAATTCCGATTGCGTTGGAGGTGACGATCATATTGATCTCGTTCAAGACGTTTTTCTTATTCTCGTCACTAAAAGGCAAAATGCTGTAGACATACTTTTCCATCTTGGCACCACCAATCAGCATGAAATAAAGTATCAGCACCAGTACGGCCACATTGATGGCGAAACCGCTGATTCCTCCCATCAACACCTGCCCTATCTTCGGGAGAATGGAGACAGCAGACATGATATTGGAGGTATCGAGCACGTCGTATCCGGTCCGTTGCTCGATCAGGTTCGCAATATGTTCCGCCGACTTGACCAATTGGGTCGGGTCCAGATTGAAATTTTGCAGTTTGTTGATAAATAACCAGACAGCCAGCGAAAGCGGTATCAAAAAACAGAGGATCGTTTCCAGCAACAGGATTACAGCAACGAAGCTACGCCGCAAATGTTTCTTTTCGGTCAGATACAACATTTGTTTCCTGACCAATATATAAATGGTACAAGCGCCCAAGATACCTCCCAGAAAAGGGATGAATTCCACAAAAAGAATCGTCCCCAGCACTACGATAATCGTAACCAGAGAGTATTTCCAGTATTGTTCCTTTACATTCATTTTGTTATTTTGCATTATTATACAATGTATATATAAATAACAATACAGGAGAGCGGTTGTTTATCGTCTTCTGTCAATACAGGCTGAAATCGGAAGGCTTGATAACGAAGCCTATCCTTATCATGCTTTTGAACTTATTATATTCCAATAGATTTTCCCCATAGCCATTGTAATATTGCAGGAAGAAATATTGATTCTCATTATTGTTAAATTTGTAACTCAATTCGACCTGTGTGTTAAAGCTGGTCCAAGTCTTACGCTTCGTCAGGATCACACCACAATTAAAACGACGGTTGTCGGTCCGGTAATTGGCGGCAACCTGAAAGATCCCGTTATATTTCAGCAGGTCTTTATTATTCTCACCATCCACAATCGGTATCCAAGTCTTGAACTGTGCCTCCCAATTCGGCGAGAGGGTGATCGCAACCGCAAAAGTGACTTTATTCCAACTGCGGGAAGCGGTGCTGTCTTTCCCGTTCGATTCATGTTCGAGCATAAGATATCCTTTACCTATATATTTATTATGGTAGACGATCAGATGCCCCAGACCGATACCGGGATTAAAATTAAGGTCCTTCATGGGCAACGATTCCTGAAAAACATTCCAAAAAGCCTTCTGAGTGTACTGGATAAACAGATAAGTATCGAACGGCAATTTGCTTTTTGTCAGTCGTTGGGCGATACTCAACTGAAACTTCACGTCCGAATTGGCAGCAGTCGGTTTATGTCCGAGAGTTGTCCCTCCCACGAAGTAATTGTCCTTGAACAGGGTGAAATACGGCATCTTGTCCAAAATACCGCGGATACTGTCGGCGTTATAAGCATTCGCCACGATCCTTTCCCCGATAGTTTCTCCTTTTTTTTCCTGTGCCGAGAGGGTACAGACCATCACAGACAGAAACAGAAGCATCACGATCCTTTTCATAAAACGCATCAAGTTTATTGAGTCGATAAAAACCTTAGCAAAGATATACGAATCAATGAATGATAATTCGCCTCTTTAGCACCTATATTGGTCATTTCGTTATCATTCTTTTAAATAAAACCAATTACAGAATGGTTAGTTCATTTTTGTTTATCTTTGCAGGCATGGAAAAGATATACAACTATTACCAAGATATTGTCACGGCTTACACCCGCAGGGCCGATAACCTGAAGAAAAAAATTCATTTGCTCGGAAGCATCCGTTTGTTGTTGGTCGCCGGTCTGATCACCATGGTCTGGTTCTTCAAATCCGAAGACTGGAAAGTGCTGGCCGGGATCGCCGTCTTGTTTACTATCCCGTTTATCGCTCTAATGGTCTGGCACACCAAGCTCTTCGCCCGGAAATGTTACGCCGAAGCACTGGCGAACCTGTGCAAAAACGAACTGAACGGGTTGGATTACGATTTCAGTGCGTTCGACGGAGCACCGGAAAAAAGTTCCGCAGAACATTCGTTCAGCCTTGATCTGGATTTGTTCGGAAATCATTCGCTTTTCCAGTCCGTCAACCGCACGGTTACTTTCATGGGAAAAGAGAAGCTGGCCGGCTGGTTTATGCAACCACTCACCGACAAGGCTATGATATTAAGACGCCAGGAAGCGATCCGCGAACTGGAATCGTTCACACAGCTCCGGCAACATTTCTATGTGACAGGCATTCTGCATCCGGGAAACAAGGACGACCAACAACTTATTTCTCTATTAAGTAAAACGGCTCCCTGCTTGATCAACAATAAAATATGGAAACTGCTCATCTGTCTGATCCCTTCCATCTGGGTATTGGTCGCGATAGGATGTGCACTGAACCTGCTCCCGGTATCGATAGCCGGCATGTTCTTCGGATTGTCTTTCATTATCGCTTATCTCAATGCGAAGCAGATCGCTACGGTACACAATTCTTTGGACAGAATGGAGCAAATATTGCAGACTTATTCCGAGCTGATCAAATGTATCGAAGGTGAAAACTTTCAATCCGCCGAGCTCGCCGATATCCACAACCGGTTTGCAAGCGACGGGCAAACGGCCTCTTCGATCATCAAAAAACTCTCCGGACATATCGGTGCGCTGAACCAACGTTTCAGTGCAATCGGCGTCATACTGAATATTTTCACTTTGCGCGATACCCGCATGGCGATAAAGCTGGAAAAATGGAAGATGGAGCATGGAGAGGATACGGAACGCTGGTTCGAAGCATTGGCTTTGTTCGATGCTTACTGTTCGCTGGGTGGATTTGCCTTCAATCACCCGGAATACATTTATCCTGAGATAGCAGACGTATATTTCAAAATGGAAGGCAAAGCGCTCGGACATCCGTTACTGCGCCGGGACATATGCGTAAAGAATGACATCGAGATCCGGAAAAGTCCCTGGTTCCTGATTATTACGGGAGCGAATATGGCAGGAAAAAGCACTTACCTGCGTACCATCGGCGTCAACTATCTGCTCGGCTGTATCGGTGCTCCGGTTTGTGCGGCGTCTCTGACTTTATATCCGGCCCGGATGGTGACCAGCCTGCGTACTTCCGATTCTCTTGCAAGCAATGAGTCTTATTTCTTTGCCGAACTGAAACGGCTGAAGATGATTATCGATCGCTTGCAACAGGGCGAACAGCTATTCATCATTTTAGATGAAATCCTGAAAGGGACCAATTCGATCGACAAACAAAAAGGTTCCCTTGCTTTGATGAAACAGCTGGTAGCGAATCAGGCTTGCGGTATCATTGCCACACACGATCTGGCGTTAGGCGAACTTGAAAAGGAATTCCCGAACCAGATCAAGAATTATCGTTTTGAGGCCGATATCCAAGACAACGAACTGACATTTTCCTACCAACTCAGAGAAGGGATAGCCCAAAATATGAATGCCTGCTTCTTGATGAAGAAGATGGGGATAACGGTATAACATGCCTATACCGAAGAAATTTTATGGCCCACCCTAATCATTCAGGACAAAGACAATGATAAGACATGTCACCAAAACAGACAATAACCCTTATTGGGACTTTTGACAGATGAATGTTGGTAGTAAAAAACGGCTTCACCGTTTGCGTTTGCCTTCATCAGGGATAAAGTCGGCCTCGGAAGGTCCTATTTAAAAGACAATTGCCATGCTACTGTTATCAAACAGCCAGCCCACAGACCTTTTGCCTTTAGTCGAAAACCTTTTCGCCCTTGGTCAAAAGCCCTTTCGACACTGGTCAAAAACCTTTTCGACTAAGGGCGAAAAGCAAAGGAGTGGTAGTAATGCTGTTAATACCTGTGTATTTGTTGATTAATTAATATTGTAGTGTCCTTGTTTTTCTCTTAAATATATAGAGGTAAAACGGGGAGGCATGGCCAATCTAAATCAGGACAAGACATATCATGGTGACAAATCATTTCTTTACCCTGTACTTCTCTATCTCCGGTAAATGCTGCTTAATCTCATTAATACGGGTGGCATCACTGGGGTGCGTGCTCATAAATTCAGGAGTGGAGCCGGATTTGCCGGCTGACATTTTTTGCCAGAAGTTGACGGCAACTGCGGGATTATAGCCGGCCATTGCCATAAAGACCAGTCCCATATAATCCGCCTCGGATTCGTGTTTGCGTGAGAATGGCAACATAACACCGTATTGAGCGCCCAAGCCATAAACGGAAGCACCGATCTTCTGGACAGCAGCCGACTTATTACTTAACGCCTGCCCCAATATCTGCGCACCGTATTGTGCCATCAACTGCTGACTCATACGCTCGTTGCTGTGTTTGGCTACGGCATGCGCCACTTCATGACCGACCACGACGGCCAATTCATCGTCCGACGAAACCAACTGCATCAGTCCTTCATAGACAACGATTTTACCCCCCGGCATGCAAAACGCGTTGACCTGCGGATCGTTCACTAAGTTAAACTCCCATGCAAAATTCTTGATTTCGCTCTCCAACCCGTTGTTTCTCAGATATTGTTCAGTAGCGGCCGCTATCTTTTTACCAACACGTGTCACCATAGCAGCACCGTCTTTCGATGATGATTTCTTAGCCGATTTCATATAATCAGAATATTGGGTCAGGCTGGACGACAGCACTTCCTGATCCGAAACAAGCAAAACCTGCTTTCTTCCGGTCAACGGGACACTTCCGCAACTGCTTAGCAACAGCAACATGGCGACGAATAAACTTGTAATCTTCTTCATTTTTTTATCCTTTATCTATACTATTTGCAAAATTATGATTTCTCTTCATAATAAACAATTCGTAAAGGCTTTTTGCTCAAGAGATAAAGAATATGAAGATTTATACAAAAAAAGAAGGCACACTTGCATAATTATTCAATTATAGTCTTTATATTTGCAGCCTTGTTGCATAAATATACAAGTATGAGTACAAAAAAAGAACGATTGGATGCCATCTGCCGCATTATACAGACAGAGAAAATAGGAAATCAGGAAGAGCTGCTTAAACAGTTGGAAAATAGCGGATTCCAGGTTACCCAAGCGACCCTGTCACGCGACATAAAGCAACTGAAAGTCATCAAAGTACATGACGGGGACGGAAATTATGTATATCGCCTGCCCGATTATTCAGCACTTATGCAACCAGTGAAAGAGCAAACGCAGTATCATCCCAACATCGAGTTTTCGGGTAATCTGGCCGTTGTCAAGACCCGCCCGGGATATGCAATGGGGATTGCTTCGGATATCGATACGCATGCGCCCTGTGAAATACTGGGCACGATTGCCGGAGACGACACGATCCTGATCATCCCGCGCGAAGGGATCAGCCGGGACAAGATCGTAAAAGCATTGGCTCATTTTATATAATATATATATAATGTATAGGGAACTGATCGTTTGTTCCCACTAACAACAGAAGATAAAAGAACAAACATAAAAATGGAACAAGAAAGAAAAATTGATGTGATGATCGCTGAAGCCTGTCACGAGGAATATGTAGATATCATCCTCGACACGATCGAAGCCGCCGCCAAAGTGCGCGGAACCGGTATCGCCAAGCGTACACATGAATACGTTGCCCAAAAGATGAAGGAAGGAAAAGCCGTCATTGCTTTAGAAGGTAACAAATTTGCAGGTTTCAGCTATATCGAGTCTTGGGGTAACAAACAATATGTGACCACCTCCGGCCTGATCGTGCATCCCGACTTTCGAGGATTGGGCATTGCCAAAAGAATCAAGGAGATGACCTTCCAGCTGGCCCGTATGCGCTGGCCTCACGCCAAGATTTTTAGTCTGACTTCGGGTGCTGCCGTCATGAAAATGAATACGGAATTAGGATATGTGCCGGTTACCTTTGCCGACCTGACGGACGACGAGGCTTTCTGGAGAGGTTGCGAAGGCTGTGTCAACCACGATATCCTCGAACGTACCGGCCGCCGTTACTGCATCTGTACCGGAATGCTCTTCGATCCGGACGATCCTCATCGAGCCGAGAGGGAGGCGAGGGAAATTAAGAATTAAAAATTAAGAATTAAAAAATAAAGATCAATACAGGTATACAAAATGAAGAAAAAAGTAGTAGTCGCATTTAGCGGAGGATTGGATACATCTTTTACTGTTATGTATCTGGCCAAGGAAAAAGGATATGAAGTGTATGCAGCTTGTGCCAACACAGGCGGTTTCAGCGAAGAACAGTTGAAACAAAACGAAGAAAACGCCTATAAGTTAGGGGCAACTAAATATGTGACAATTGACGTAACAAAAGAATATTATGAAAAGAGCCTGAAATATATGGTCTTCGGAAATGTACTCCGTAACGGTACTTATCCGATCTCCGTCAGTTCGGAACGTATTTTTCAGGCGTTGGCAATCGCCCGCTATGCAAACGAGATCGGTGCCGATGCGATCGCCCACGGTTCCACAGGAGCCGGAAACGACCAGATCCGCTTCGACATGACATTCTTGGTGCTGGCTCCGAATGTCGAGATCATCACGCTGACACGCGATATGGCATTGAGCCGCGACTACGAAATCAACTATCTGAAAGAACATGGCTTCGAAGCAGACTTCACGAAACTGAAATATTCCTACAATGTAGGTTTGTGGGGAACTTCCATCTGCGGCGGCGAAATTCTCGACTCCACACAAGGTCTGCCGGAAAGTGCTTATTTGAAACAAGTGACAAAGACTGGCAGCGAAGAACTTCGTCTTGAATTCAAAAACGGTGAAATCCATGCCGTAAACGGTAAAGTATTCGAAGACAAAATCGCTGCTATCCAGAAGGTGGAAGAAATCGGTGCAGCATACGGTATCGGCCGTGACATGCATGTGGGAGATACGATCATCGGCATCAAAGGACGTGTAGGATTTGAAGCAGCCGCTCCAATGCTGATTATCGGCGCTCATCGCTTCCTCGAAAAATATACGCTTAGCAAATGGCAGCAATACTGGAAAGACCAGGTTGCCAACTGGTATGGAATGTTCCTCCACGAAAGCCAGTATCTCGAACCGGTTATGCGCGACATTGAAGCCATGTTGCAGGAATCACAGCGCAATGTGAACGGTACTGTCATTTTGGAACTTCGCCCGCTTTCGTTCTCGACTGTCGGCGTCGATTCAAAAGACGACCTGGTAAAGACCAAGTTCGGAGAATACGGAGAAATGCAGAAAGGTTGGACAGCCGAAGATGCAAAAGGTTTCATCAAGGTCACTTCCACTCCACTGCGTGTTTATTACAACAACCATAAGGACGAAGAAATATGATCAAAGTCGGGATTATTGGAGGAGCAGGATATACGGCAGGCGAATTGATCCGCTTGCTGCTGAATCATCCGGACGCCGAGATTACATTTGTGAACAGTACGAGCAATGCCGGCAACAAGATCACGGACGTGCATAGCGGACTGTATGGCGAAACAGATTTGATATTTACCGATGAACTGCCGCTGGACCAGATCGACCTCCTTTTCTTCTGTACCGCTCACGGCGATACGAAGAAGTTCATGGAGAGTCATACCGTACCCGAAAACGTGAAGATCATCGATCTCAGTATGGACTACCGCATCGAAAGCCCTGAACACGATTTCGTCTACGGCCTGCCCGAACTGAACCGACGCCGTATCTGCAACGCACAGCATATTGCAAACCCCGGATGTTTTGCCACCTGTATCCAATTAGCTGTTTTACCACTGGCCAAGCATCTGATGCTGAACTCGGATTTGCATGTAAATGCAATCACGGGATCGACAGGAGCTGGAGTCAAACCGTCGTCCACTTCTCATTTCAGCTGGCGAAACGATAACATCTCGATTTACAAACCGTTCACGCATCAGCATCTGGCAGAAATCGGACAGAGTCTACGGCAATTGCAGAACAGCTTCAACAGTATGGTCAACTTTATCCCGGTGAGAGGTAATTTCTCACGAGGTATCTTTGCCACGACTTATCTGGATTGCAAAATCGGACTGGATGAGATCAAGCGTATTTATGAAGAATACTACGCTGATCACTCTTTCACTTTCATCACCGACAAGAACCCGGATCTGAAACAAGTGGTAAATACGAACAAGTGCCTGATCTATCTGTTGAAACAGGAAGACAAGCTGCTGATCGTTTCGATGATAGACAACCTGCTGAAGGGAGCGAGCGGCCAAGCAGTCCACAACATGAACCTCCTCTTCGGCTTGGAAGAGACGGTAGGGTTGCATCTGAAGCCTTCAGCGTTTTAATTAATATACAAATGATGATTTATCGGTGAGCAAACAGGCTAAGCTGCTCTTTATGTCGCAGATTCTCTTTTGCCGTCTGCTTCAGCAGACGGCAAAAGAGAGAACCGGAGTAGACCGGACGGTTAAGGCTTGATCCAAAAGTAACCGATAAATCATCATTTATAAACATTTTTACATTATGAATCTATTCGACGTATATCCATTATTCAATATAGAGATTGTCAAAGGCAAGGGATGTCATGTATGGGATACAGAGGGAAACGAATACCTCGACCTGTATGGCGGACATGCCGTAATCTCGGTCGGCCATAGCCATCCTACTTATGTAAAGGCTATCACCGAACAAGTAAACAAGTTAGGATTCTATTCCAACTCCGTCATCAACAGTCTCCAACAGAAATTGGCAGACAAATTGGGTAAGGCATCCGGTTATGACGACTATTCGCTCTTCTTGATCAACTCAGGAGCCGAAGCCAATGAAAATGCTTTGAAATTAGCCTCTTTCCACAACGGAAAGAAACGTGTGATTGCTTTCAAACATGCCTTCCACGGACGTACGTCTGCTGCCGTACGCGTGACAGACAATCCGAAAATCATCGCTCCGGTAAATGAGGATCTCGCCGTAACCTATCTACCTCTGAATGACGCGACAGCAGTAGAAGCCGAATTGCAGAAGGGGGACGTTTCTTCGGTTATTATCGAAGGTATTCAAGGCGTGGGCGGCATCCAGTTGCCAACCGATTCCTTTATGCAGGAACTGCGCGCCTTGTGTACGAAATATGAAGCCTGCCTGATTCTTGATGAAATCCAGTCGGGATACGGACGCAGCGGTAAGTTCTTCGCCCACCAGTATGCCGGAATCAAACCGGACCTGATTTCGGTGGCAAAAGGTATCGGCAACGGTTTCCCTATGAGCGGATTGCTGATCAGCCCGATGTTCAAACCGGTATACGGGATGTTAGGCACAACTTTCGGAGGCAATCATTTAGCTTGTGCGGCCGCCATTGCCGTACTGGAGATCATGGAAGAAGAAAAGCTGATCGACAATGCGCGGGAAGTAGGAGCTTACCTGTTGGATGAATTGCATAAGCTACCGGGAATTAAAGAGATTCGCGGACGTGGTCTGATGATCGGTATCGAGTTCGAAGAATCGATCAAGGAAGTACGCAGCAAGTTGCTGTTCGAAGAGAAGGTATTTACGGGAGTAGCCGGAACCAACACGATCCGTCTGTTGCCGCCACTCTGTCTGAGCATGGACGAGGCAAAGGAATTCATCGTACGATTCCGCAAGGTGCTGAATGCTTAAAAAAGAAGACGGTTTGCCAACCATCGCTATACAGCTTAATTGTTTCTTTATATAAATAAGATCCACCATCGGAGCTTCCGGTTGGTGGATCTTTGATTTTTTGGGAGGACAATAACTGATAAATCAGCAGTTACATTCTTCATCCAATCAATCGAACTTCTCTATCGTATAGGTGAAGATCAAGGTTGAACCAGCAGGAATCCCTCTGTAATCATAATAGCCATATCCCAAGTTAGCTGGGATAATCGCCTCAACCCGTTCGCCAATAGTATTATTCAACAATATTGCTCCCAACCCCGGTACAACGCCAGCAGGAGTAAGCGTCATCGTCATCTCCTTCTGGAAATTCTGGCCGCTGATAAAATCACCTTTCAAGATCATTGTTACAGGAGTCTGGCTCGTCGGGCATTGCGTTTCCTCTCCTTCCTTACCCAAAACACGATACAAGGCGGTGTCGCCGCCTAAAACGACCTGCTTGTAAAGCAGCTCCCCATCGTCTCCCTTCAATACTTTCTTTTCGCGGATGAACTCAAGGTTCTTCTCGAAATAGGCAATCTGTTCGGCAGAGAAGCCTTTGTCATCATCCCCACAGGCGGTAAACCCGACTACCATCGCCATCATCAGGCTGATTACGGCATAAATAGATCTCTTCATTTGTACTTCAGTCTTTTATTGTTTTGAAGGCGCAAAGATAGCATACAAAGCAATACGGTACAAACGGGACGGTCAATTCACCACAAAAGTATAGCTGCCGGAACCGATCTTCCCGGCATAAAGGAACGGCTCGCCCTTCACGCGGAAGACTTTCACCGGAGCACCATTATTCGTCACGGTGTATTTACCGCGCGGAAGCGGAAGATACACTTCAGCATCCATATTGGCAGGAATCGTCACCTTCAGAATATAGGCGTCCGCCTTATTCTCCACCTCCATACGGATCGCCCCCCGGATCGTCGGAATCGTTGCCTCCGCCCATTCGAGCGAAGCAAGCTGCGGTTTGATACGGGCAGTGCCGAAACCGGGCGTAAGAGGCTCCACTCCCATCAGGCGACGCGGGATGATATTGGCAGGAGCCGCTCCCCAGGCATGGTTCCAGTCTTGGTTTGGCTTGTACTTGTTGTCCCAGGCTTCAAGCGAAATAGTCGAGCCGACACGGATCATATTATACCAACTGCGGTCGTCCGTCTTGGTCAACATATGCAAAGCATATTCGGCATCATTCGCTTCATAGAGGGCGTCCATCAGGAATTGCGAGCCATAGACGCTGCAAGCCATCCCGCGGGTTTGGATAAAATCGACGACATTTTGCTTCTTTCCGGCCGGAACCAGATCGAACGCCAACGGGAACATATTGCCATGTAGGGAAGCATGGTCGGTGTCGGCAGCAAGACCATCCGTGAAATACCCCTTGCGAACATCAAAGAACGAACGGATGAACCGTTTTTTGAAAGCGTCCGATTCGGATGCATAAAAAGCGACATCATCCTGCTTACCCAATGCACCGGCAATACCTTCCATCTGCTTCAAAGCCGCGTAATGCCAGGCGTTCGTCACTACATTATAATCGGTAAAAGCAAATCCGTCGTCTTCTCCCCCTTGCTTCTTTCCCAAACCAAGTATTCCGGTATGCGGCCAGTCCACGATATCCCGTATCTGTCCCTTAAAACGGATCGAACGAAGGAAATCGTCCGTCTGCAATCCGGTCGTCGTGCTGATCAACCCGTTCTTCTCGCGGAGAGCCATCAAGATACGCGGTTTCAGCAATTCGTAACTGGATTCGAGCGAACGGCTATCGCCCGTATACAGATAATCGTACCAGGCTATCGACAACGCCTGCAAAATCCATTCGGTCGGCCATGTCGGATGTTGCAGCAGGTATTCATGCGAGCGGCGGGCAATCGCGTATTCGCGGTCCACCCCATAATGGCAAAGCTGGTTGATCAGGGCATCCGCCTCATAAGGAATACGTTCGCGGTCGCCATCTACATAAATCCCGGAGAATGAAGTAGCGCGGACAGAATATTTGCACAATTCCCAGATCTGATTCAACGTATCGTTGGAACAACGGAAAGAAGAAGCTGTCTCGTCAAAAGGATAATGCACCGTCTCGCGGACAACCGAGGCTGGTGACAGAGGAGCCTCATAGCCTTCGATCTCACAATAGCGGAAAGGGACGACTTCTCCCACATAAGCAGGCATCAACACGGCAGCCGATCCGGTATTCCGTTTATCTTTCTTGATCTTGATCCGGTATGTGTTCGTCCCCTTCAACAAAGCCAACGGATAGCGGTGATAACGAATTGTCGATTTACCCGGATCACGCAGGATGCGTCCTCCTTCGAGACATTCCCCTAAATGCACGACCACCGAATCGCGCGTACCATCGGATGCCAACGTCAGCACCAACTGCCCGAAAGCATCTTTCCCGAAGTCGACAAGGCGCGTACCGGGACGGATTTCCGTTATTCCGACCGGAAACTCCATCGTCTTCACCTGTGGATAGTAGGCTGTTTCATATTCGGACAGGCGGTCAGCAGTGCGAAAAGCCTTCACTTCGGACCATTCGCTTTCCCCCTCGGTATTGGTCACCGTCTTTACCCGCCAGAAATAGGATTTACCCGGTTTCAATGCTTCACCGGCGTAACGGACAGCTACGGACCGATCGCTCCCGACCACCCCGCTGTCCCACAGATTACCTCTTCCAGAAGCAGCATCTTCACGGTTATCGGCCACGATCACGCGATAAGCGATTTGTCGTGTTCCTCCGGTTTCGCCCGGTACGATCCAGGAAAAGGCGGGATGTGATGAACGGATGGCGGCATATTGCAACGGTTCGATCGCCTCTTCGAGCTGCCAGACCGGAAGATTCGACGCGTATCCGTTCTGCCACGTCTGCCCGGTATGTTCAATCAGGTCAGTCATCAGCCCAAAAGGTTTCTTGTCGGCAGCCTGCAGGCAAAGAGCCGAAAAGGCGAAAGAGACTAATAAGGTAAGGCGGTTCAGTAATGTACTCATGGTATTTTTCTTTTTTTCGTAATTCGGGGATAAAGATAGAGCGAGTAAGAGATTCATCCCTTCATATATCTGACATTTTTCTTTTGAAAAATGCACAAAAAACAGGCTGGCTTATAAATGCTGCACAAGCTATTTCCTCGTTTTGACCTTTAGGGACAAAAGAACCATCCGACGTACAGAAGTGGCGGATTTACCTTCTCTTTGTGCAATCTCGTAGATACTTTCCCCCTTCAGGAAAGAGGAAACGATGTGACGGGTTTTCTCACCGCGAACAGAAGCGACCAGCTCCTTCGTTATTTTTTCATATAAAGGGTTCATGCTGTTCAAAGAGCGGATGATGAAGAGGACCTGTTCGTTCTTTTCGATCTCGGCATAGAGTTGACGCTGGATTTCGATATTTTCATTTATCAATTCATCTCTCTGCTTGTTCATTCCAACCAGCTCACTATGCAACCATCTCTCTTCACGTTTCAACAACGCCTCATTCTCCTGCAACCGACTTTTCCGCCGCTCGTATTCGAATTCCTGTTCCATCAGCCTTTCATAGGCATCCTTTATTTTATTATCTTTCAGTTCTTCCTCCCATCTTTTCAAATTAGAGATCTGCTCTAAGACTAATTTCTTATTCTTTATCAAATAGTAGAATCGGGGATAAAGTTCTTCTACCATTTTTTTATTCGTTTCAAACTTTTCTTCTTTTTCCTTTAAGCTCTTCTGTGCTTTCACTATCTTGTCAAACATTTTATCCACGTACTCGATATTAGCATACTGGTATTCCATTTTAGCCTTTTCTTTCCTAAACAACTCCGCCATGCCTTTCAGGCTTGGCTCGGTAAATTCGAAAGTGACCCGGAACGCTTTCTCAAGTTCATCGACAATGCCAGTCACGGTATCGAAAACATCGTTTTTGCCTTCATGCAAGGAGTAATAAACGTCAAGCCGCTTCTTAAGGTGAATGCTCTCTTGATAAAAAAACTCGTTCTTTGCTTCCAAATCGGAAATACACGCCCTTGCTTTCTCCAACTTCAGGTTCAAAGCGTCTACATCCTTCTGAGATGAAGTTTTTCTTTTCCTTAAATATTGAGCGTTCTTCGCTTTCACAAAATTCTCATAAGACTTCTTCAAATCCTTATTTTCATTGAGGAGCTCCGAATACATGCGAAAATACTCATTTCTTTCGGCCTTCGCTCCATCATATAACTTTCTTAAGTTACCATATTCTTCTTTCCCTTCAATATTCATTTTTTTGTAAGAATCCACTTCTTTCTGCTTTAATTCCAGATCCTCACAAAATTTCTTATTTTCATCCAACGCAGACTTCAATAATTCACGAAGCATTTTGTTCTCATCCAAAAGAGATTCATGCTTTTCTCCCAACATATTTTCTTTTATATCTTCTAACATAATCACTGTTTTTTGTTTTTTCATCAAAAGTTCTGCAATTTAACAATTTATTAAAAACATCCACTTACTTTTTTCATTTCCTTTGCTTATCTTATAAAACATTCCGTTCTTTGCACACTAATAATCATAGAAAAACCAATATACATGAAACTAAACAAACTCATTATTCCGGTAGCATGCATCCTGTTGGCCGGAAATGCAAGCATGGCACAGGTAATCATGCCGTGGGAAAACCGGACAGAGACAGACGGCGATCCGTTTGCGAAAGGCGAAACGACCGCCACAAAGGGCAAACTCCACCTCGAAGAAATCATAGGCGGACGGCTCATACAGACAAAAGGAATCGGCGCCATGACATGGATGAAGGATGGCGAGCGATACAGCCGGATGGAACCAAACGCTGAAACAGGCGGTATGGACATTGTCGCCTACCGCGCCAAAGACAACCGGAGGGAAGTCATCATTCCCTCTTCCATGTTTATCAACAAAGAAACCGGGAAGCCAATTGCCATCCGCAGCATCTCTTGGAGCACCGACAACGGGAAGGTCTTAATCTATAACAATACAAAACGGGTATGGCGTTACGACACGAGGGGTGACTACTGGGTACTGACTCTGAAAGACGGGACTTTGCGCCAATTGGGGAAGGGACTGCCCGAATCATCGATGATGTTTGCAAAATTCTCGCCTGACGGAACACGTGTGGCTTTCGTTTCGAACAATAATATATATGTAGAAGATGTCGCTTCCGGCCAGATCACTCAGCTGACCCATGACGGGAGCCAGACGATCGTGAACGGTACATTCGACTGGGTGTATGAAGAAGAATTCGCCTGCCGCGACGGTTTCCGATGGAGTCCGGACGGACAATATATCGCCTACTGGCAAAGCGACACAAAAGGAACGGGGGTGTTCGACATCATCAATAATGTGGATTCCATCTACCCGACCATCTTGCATTTCCCTTATCCGAAGGCAGGCAGCACGAACTCGGCGGTCAAAGTGGGCTATCTTCCGGCAGCCGGGGGAGTGACAACCTGGATAGAGATTCCCGGCGATCCGCGAAACAACTACATTCCCCGTATGGAGTTTATCCCCGGAAGCAACGAACTGTTCATCCAGCAGATGAACCGTCCTCAGAACACGAACAAAGTATGGATCGCCCGCATCGGTAGCCCTACACCTCAAAATATCTTCACCGACACAGATGCAGCATGGCTGGACACGAACGACAATATCCAATGGCTGAAGGACAATACTTGGTTCACCTGGGAGAGCGAACGCAACGGATGGCGCCACCTCTATCGCATCAGCCGGGACGGGAAGGAGATACAGCCGGTTACGAAAGGCGACTTCGACTATATATCGCCGGTCGGGACGGATCTTCAGAAGGGACTGGTATATTTTATCGCTTCACCGGAAAACTATACCCAACGTTATCTCTACAGTGCCGAACTTTTCGGAAAAGGAGAAGTGAAACGGCTCAGTCCGGCAGGACAGCCGGGACAGCATCGTTATAATATGTCGCCTACCGGAAAATGGGCGGTCCATACCTATAGCAATGCGGCAACCCCTTCAATGATCGACATGGTTTCCTTCCCCAAGCATCAGTCTGTAAGGATGATAGAGGACAATGCAAAGGCACGCGAACAATATGCTGCGCTGGGGCTGAACCCGAAAGAGTTCGTCAAAGTGACCTCCGGCAATCTCGAACTGGACGCTTGGATGATCAAACCGGTCAACTTCGATCCGACAAAGAAATACCCCGTCATCATAGAGGTCTATGGCGAACCGGCCAGTTCGACCGTACAGGATGTATGGGGCGGTGGTGATCTCTGGAACCAATATGTCGCCAACCTCGGATATATCGTTGTCAGCATCGACAACCGAGGAGCCAACACTCCGCGCGGCCGCGAATGGCGTAAATGCATCTATGGCGAGGTCGGCACGTTCGCATCCGAAGACCAGGCACGAGGCATCCAAGATATGGCACGCCGTTACCCGTTTATCGACGCGGACCGTATCGGCATTACTGGATGGAGCGGCGGCGGAAGCCAGACACTGAACTCTATGTTCCGTTATCCGGACGTCTTCCATACGGGTATCGCCATCGCTTTCGTTGCAGACCAACGCACCTACGACACGATTTATCAGGAACGGTACATGAACACACCTCAAAACAATCCGGAAGGTTACCGAAAAGGTTCTCCTATCACATACGCATCCGGACTGAAAGGGAACCTGCTCCTGATACATGGTACTGGCGACGATAACGTCCACTATCAGAACTGCGAGATGCTGGTCGACGAGCTGGTTAAACATGGCAAGATGTTCAGCCAAGTAAGCTATCCGATGCGCAGCCACGGCATTTACGAACGTCCTGGCACAACCCTGCACTTACGAATGACGATGGCCAAATACTGGCTGGACCATCTGCCCGCCGGCGGTAGATAGTTAAAAAGACCCTCTGCAAAAACAAAAGGCAGGGGGTCTTTTGTTATATCTCCAAAAGTCACTAAATCTCTAAATAAAAAGTACAAAATGAAAAAGTATTTTATCGCAGTAGCAGCACTGGCATTTTTGGCTGCATGTAACGGGAAGGCAGCAAAAGACACTCCCGTGTTAGTTGAAGAAGAAAGTATTGCCGTCGCCGAAGCGGCTCCCGATGCTCCTTCTCTGCCGAAGCTACCAGTTGTAAAAGCTAAACCGGCCAAGCCGGTCAATATGCGCGACTCCTTGAAACTGGATCCGAAAAAGGGGGCAGTCGTACAAAAAAAATATAAAGGGACTATTCCTGCCGCCGATGGACCTGGTATCGTTTACGACCTGACATTGTTCTATCAGCAAGATAGTGATGACGGCGTTTATGAATTGGACGCCACTTATCTGGAAGCCGAAAACGGCAAAGACCAGACATTCACTTCTACCGGTAAACGCCAAGTGAAAAAAGGAACTCCTGCTGATGCAAGCGCAGTCATATATGAACTGATCCCAAGTGATGGCAGCATGGTATTTTATTTCCAGGCAGAAGGGGATAGCCTGACCATGCTGAACCAGGAATTACAAAAAGCCGCCTCCGACCTTAATTACACGCTAAAGCTCGTACAATAATCGATACATCTTCACAGCACATCTTTTATATAAACAGAAAAGAGGCACTCCGATTCCTGGAGGCCTCTTTTCTGTTTATGATTTGTAAATTGGAATAGCAATAGGGATAAATCATTTGATTCCTAATTTCGCTTTGATCGCTTTAGGAAGTGCATCTTTGTGAACAACAATGTTCATAGTCTTGTAACGAACAAATGCCTTGGATGCATACCAAATGCCTTCATACTTATTGGAAGTCCCCCAAGAGTTCTTCACCATGTAGTATTCATTGCCTTCCTGGTCTTTAGCGATACCATAGATCTGCATACCGTGGTCATCAGTCGTTTCGTAGTTGTCATAAGCCAACTGGCGTTCTTCCTGCGTGCACCATTTCTGTGGTTGAGGTTTTGTATTCAGTTTCTTTTCTTCCGGTTTCAATTTCAGCCAATGAGCCATATCGGAGCCACTCAACTCCTGAACCTTGTCATTGTCAGGCATAACGGCTACACCATCACGGGTAAAGCCGGATTCGCTCACGTCAGAACCCCAGGCAATCGTATAGCCGGTATTGATAGCATTGTCGAACACTTCCATCAATTCGTCGATAGGCAAGTTGTAAGACAATCCATGACGCCAGTTATCCTGGACTTCGATCGGAAATTGGGTATAGAACGGACGATGTGTATAAGATGTCAAAGACACATAGTCGGAAGGATTCAAACCGGTTGACTTATAGAAAGACTGCGGAGTATATTCTTTACCTTTATAAGTAAATTTCTCTGGAGCCTTGCCCAAATAAATTTCGTGAACGGCAGCAACCGCTTTTTTCCACAACATGGCGTTATTCTCATCTGATTGCAATTTACGCAGTTTGCCTTTGGCTACAGCTGCGACCATTGCATCTGCAAGGGCGGAAAGTTCGGTATGGTTGCTCAACGTATCGCCATACATCACACCCGGACGCATTTCTTCTTCCGGAACCAGGCCAAAAGCCTCCATTCCATAAATCACGTCATAGAAAGAACCGCCTTGTGAAAAGGAAACGTCCCCGTGAGTACGCACAGCTGCATCCGCACGATCCAGATAAGTATTGTAAACCGTAAACATTTCGGATAAATCATATTCACCCTTTCCCATACGAAGCAATTCAGATTCCAGGAATGCCATTGTCGAATAACACCAACAAGTTCCGGCGCGATTCTGGTTCTTAATCGAAGTGATCGGATTCTCCTTCACTGTCGTAAAAACAAACCCTTCTTCATTTTCCTTCTTCCCTGATTCTTGTGCATGGATTGTTGCAGACATCGTCATGGCGAACAGCATACCAACCGCAATAATTGTCTTTTTCATGTAAATCTATTTATATTATGTTATTAGATTAATTTTGAAGGGCAAAGATACGATTAAATTGACAATGGGCAATGGACAATTGACAATTTAAACTGTATCTTTGTCAGACATAATAACTATAATATAAAGAAAACATGAAGATCACAATTATCGGCGCCGGAAATATCGGCGGTGCCATAGCACGAGGATTAGCAAAAGGTCATATGTTTAAAGCATCGGATATCACTTGCACGGCACAATCAGATACGACTCTGGAGAAAATGAGGAATACGAACCCTGATTTCGTCCTCTCGCTGGACAATGTAGAAGCGGTCAAAGGCGCCGACATCATCGTCATTGCCGTAAAACCGTGGCGCGTAGAAGAAATTATCGACCAGATCAAAGGCATACTCGACTATGACAAACAGATAATCGTTTCCGTTGCCGCAGGTATCACATTCGATCTGCTGAACACCTATCTGACCAAAAACACGGGGTTCGACGATTGCCTGACAACCCCGACTATTTTCCGTATCATGCCGAATACGGCAATCGAAGTGCTTAGCAGTATGACTTTCGTAGCAGCCCGTAATGCTTCCAAAGAGCAAACGGACTTAATCATTAATATCTTCAACGAATTGGGAAACGCGATGTTGGTCGAAGAACGCCTGATGTCTGCCGGAACCGCTTTGGCTTCCAGCGGGATCGCATTCGCCTTGCGCTATATCCGCGCAGCCATCGAAGGCGGTGTCGAATTAGGTTTTTACCCGAAGCAGGCACAGGAAATCGTTGTCCATACGGTGAAAGGAGCTGTCGACCTCTTATTGGAAAACAAAAGCAATCCTGAAACGGAAATCGATAAGGTAACAACCCCGGGAGGTATCACCATCAAGGGATTGAACGAAATGGAACTCTCCGGCTTCACCTCTTCCGTCATTCGGGGATTGAAGGCAAGCAAATGATGATTTTTATTCTGCAAACGTGTTATTGATTACGAAAACAACTGTCATACCATCATGAATACAATAACTTTTTCACATGTAACATATAGCATATTTTCAGCAATATAGTTACATTTTTTTGTCGAGACCCGGGTGTCAGACATCTACAGACCCGGATCTCAAGACCGCTCAGATGGAGGTGTAAACGGCCCTGATACGGGCATTTTGAGGAAAAAATCTAACGTCTTTCTTACAAAAAAGTAACGTGTTTCGGCAAAAAAGGCTTATGCTTTCCTGAAAACATTCCGTTTTTAACACTTTTGGAGTGTATCTGTTTCGGGTAAAACGGCTAAAATGATGGTTAAACTGCTGATTTATGATAGTTGCATGATAGTTAAAAAGGAAACTGTCATGCCTATATGTTATGATGTTCAAGTTATATACAAGAAACATGATAGTATGATAGTTGTTTTTTTTAATTCATTATAGTATTGATAAGTTTGAACCGTAAATGCAGATTTACCGGTGAACTAACGGGTAAGGCTGAACCTCGTGCCGCAAGCTCTCTTTTGCCGTCTGCTTTAGCTGATGAATAGATGATTGTTCCCGGCTTTGCCGGTTCCTCTGTGGTTTTTTAACCCCTTTAAATACAATACAAGCTGTGAATGGGGTGTAAGAATGGTTAATGAATGTTAAATAATGAGCTTGTCGGGAACTTTTTGCAATGATTCGGCGTCTTATATTTACGAGTGATTATTATAAATGAAAAAGTAAAAAATGAAAAAAGCTATTTTGACACTTTTGATGATTCCTGCTTTTGTCGGGATGTTGTTTTCTTGCTCTGAAGTCAAAACAGATGCAAAGAAGTTGGAAGGTAAATGGAATATTGTGGAAGTAAAAGGAGAAAAAATACTGAAAGAAGGTTTGCCCAATATGGAGTTTGATATGAAAGATAATAAAGTTCACGGTAATGCCGGATGTAATATCTTTAATTCGACTGTCGTGCTGGACGACCAGGATATTTCTTCCATCACGATCAACCCCGCAGCCACTACCATGATGGCTTGTCCGGATATGGAGATCGAAGATGCGATCTTGAAAGCTATGGGAAACGTGAAAGGTGTGAAGGCCGGCCAGTCCGAAAATGAAATGTTGCTGGTCGATGCCGACGGTAACGTGTTGATGGTTTTGTCAAAAAACTAATTGGATAGAAATGAAGAAGTACATGTATCTTTGTCTTGCAGCGTTGAGTATCGGTATCTTTGCTTCTTGTAAGGCGAAAAAAGGTGTGGAAGCGACTTTCTCCGACCTGGATGGTAGTTGGAATATTGTCGAATTGAACGGCAAGGTGTTGAATCCTGCCGAGACGAATCAAGTCATCGAGTTCGACGTGGCTCGCCATTCCCTTTCCGGAAGAGCTGGATGCAATCGGATGATGGGGCAGATCGAATACAGCGATTCCCGCAAGAATATCATTAAATTCCCGCAGGTTGCGACAACGCGTATGGCTTGTCCGGATATGAGTGGTGAGCGTGAATTGTTGCAGGCTTTGGATAAAGTCGTTCGCTTTGATGCAGTAGGTGAGGTGAAACCGGTCAATAAAATCGCTTTATATGGCACGGACAATACCAAATTGATGGTAATTGAAAAGAAGTGACTTTCATTGTGAAATGTTTGGAAGGCGGTTCCGGTTGTGACGGGCCGCCTTTTTTATTTCGGCCTGCAAGGGATGATCAGGGTGAAGCGGCTGCCTTTTCCTTCCTGGGAAGAAAGGGTGATTCGCCCCTCCAGGCGCTCGGCGATGGTTTGACAGATCGATAGGCCCAGTCCGGTACCTTGTGCAAATTCGTCCACCTTGAAGAAACGTTCGAACACTTTCTTCTGGGCCTCTTCCGACATACCTTTTCCTGTATCTTCGACAAAGACATGAACTTCTTTCTCCTCCTTCTTATAGACAGCTCCTAACAGGATGTGCCCTTTAGTGGTGAACTTGACGGCATTGTTGATGAAATTCGTAATCACTTGCGTGAACCGGAAACGGTCTACATGAATGATAAGTTCCGTTTCTTGGAATTCTTTCAGGAAACGGATATTCGAAGGCATAAGCAGGTGATGTGTCTGGTAGATCTCTTCTAACAGCTCGTTTAGAGAGCAATCGTCGAAAGCGAAAGACATCCGTCCCGACTCGATGCGCGAGAGTTCCAGGATATCATTAATCAGTTTCAGCAGCAGATTACTGTTTTTGTTGATCGTATTGCGGAAAAGGTCTTTTTCTTCATCGGTCAATTCCTTTTCGTCTTGTAATAGGTTGGTGAAACCGACTATCGCATTTAACGGTGTGCGTATCTCATGGCTCATGTTGGCGAGGAATGCCGATTTCATCTTATTGGCTTCTTCGGCTCGCTCTTTCTCTTCGATCAACCGGAGTTGCACCTGCCTTTTCCGTTCGCTTTCGCGGTAGTACATGTAAATGAGGTGAAGGATGATATAGACGATTGCTATGACGAGCAGGATTCCGCCTGCAATAATATAGTTTAGGTAACGGACTTCCAGTGGCATGTTATAGATGATGCTTCCCTGTGGTAGATCGCTCAACCGTATGTTGAAACGTTGCATCTCTTTCCAGTCGAAAGCAAATGTTTTGGGGCTTTCTACGATAGGAATGTCATTTGGAGAAGTGCCTTTCAGGATGCGGGCAGCTGTTTGGGCAACACAATCAGCCTGGATTTGCAAGGTAGTGAAATAGCCACCGGTGATCCCTCTGTTGTCGTTGAACCCGTTGTTAATGACTGTGAAGTTCGGCACATTGGCCAGGCGTCCGACGGTCAGGACATTGAAGTCGAGAATGATTTGTATGCAGGCGGTGTAAGGCTTGTCTTCAAATACCCAAAGAAGCTGGCGGGCGGTCAGGTTGGCTGTCGAGGTCGTATATAAGGCAGAAGCGCCTTCTTTGCCGGGCTGGATTTCCGTGGAAGTCGTTTGGGGCCTTGTTTGATACAATCCTTCGTAAACAGCTATTCCATGTCCCTGGATATTGTCCATCAACGTTTCGAACGCTTTTCTGCCGATGAATTCTTTCGTTTTGAAGATCAGTATTTTTGATCTTCCGTATAGTTTTTCGATCAGTTGTATGTTTTTCAGATATTCAGGCTTGTCCCAATAACCCGTGAAGTTGGGATGCTGTTCCAATAGTTCCCAGTTGGGAAAGTTGACACCTGAAAAGACAACCGGAATCGTCTTGCCGAGCGGATGGTTGCAGGCCATTAAAGTATAGGTAGCCTGATCGTCATTGGAAATGATGATGTCCGGTTTGAAACTTAAAGTGTCGAGAAAGGAGTACATCCGGGCTTCTTCGTCTGTGGCATTATAGCGTTCGCAGTCCAGGTAGAATGTGTGGATGGAAGAGTATATTTGCTCTTTCTCCAGTTCCTCGTGCAGCAGCTTGTCGAACTTGGAGTAGGCACTCAGGCTTTGATTGTATGACTGTATGACAAGGACATTAAACAGTTCCTTCCCTTTTTTATCGGAGGAACCCTTTGCTTCACGCGGAAAACAAAGGGGCAATATCAACATCGCTATGTATATATGTATTTTCAAGGAAGAAGCACTTATCAATTGTACCCGTATGTTTTAAAAAACCGTTCAAAGTTAACGATAATCGGGATATAACAAGTACTTCTTTCTGATTTTCTTATATTTATTTAATGCCGGTTGCCAACTTGCGCGTATTTCGTCCTCCTTTAAGCCGCGGACAATCTGGAAACGTAATTCTTTTGTCCCGGCAAGCAGGTCGAACCATTGTGGGCGGGTGAAGAAAAAAGCTTGGTCGTTGCCTGCTTTATTATAGAAATCAAGGAGGAATTTCAGCGTCAATCCCCCGGTAAAGGGATATTCTCTCAAGTCCGTGCCGTAGCATTCCTTGTCCTTATGCAACGGTTTCGTGTCGAAACCTGGCAAGGAGGTGGGCGTAAAGGTGAAATCTCCGTATCTGGCATCGGGTGCTCCCAATATCTGGAATGGATAATAGGTCCCGCGACCGACACTGATATTGGTCCCTTCGAAGAAACAGAGTGAAGGGTAGAGACGGATCGACTGGTCGTTCGGCAGGTTGGGAGAGGGCTTTACCGGCAACCAGTACGGATCTCCGTGACGCCAGTTTTCCATCTTGACGATATGCAGTTTACAGGTGTCGGGTGTACTTTTCAGCCAACCTTCCTTGTTGATCATCCAAGCCAGTTCGCCAACCGTCAGACCGTGCAGTATGGGTAATGGGTCAACGCCGACAAAGGATTCGAATCCTTTCTGGCGGACAGGACCGTCGACGAAGTCGTTCGGGTTAGGGCGGTCCAGGACGATAAATTCGACATCGTTTTCGGCACAGGCTTCCATCACATAATGCATGGTGCTGATGTAAGTATAAAAGCGGACTCCGACATCCTGAATGTCGAACACGACCACGTCCAAGCCGGTCAACTGCTCGGCTGTCGGCTTCTTGTTCTTTCCGTATAGGGATATGATGGGGACTCCTGTTTTTACGTCACGGCTGTCTTTGATCTCGGCTCCCGCATCGGCCGTCCCGCGGAAACCGTGTTCAGGGGCGAACACTTTCTTTATGTTGATACCCTCTTCCAACAAGGCGTCCAGCAAATGCTTCTGCTGCTTTTCGAGGATGGAGGTTTGGTTCACTACTAATCCGACCTGTTTGTCTTTCAACAGACGGGTAACGACGTCCATACGTTCGGCTCCCAATTTTAGAGGGGCTTTCTGTGGAGTGACGGCCTGGATTTCAGACATTAAGAACAGGCTTAACAGCCAGAAGGCATACCTGATAACTGTTCTCATAGACTCATTCCTTACTATTTGTTTCTGCAAAAGTAACGATTCTTTTTGTTTATTGCGTATCTTTGTCTCTCAATAAAGCGATTGATTGTTATGAACCCTTTAGATATTATTGCCAAATATTATCCGGTAGGTTCGGAGGCGTACCGGATTTTGGTTATTCATAGTAGAAGTGTGGCAGATAAAGCTTTGGCTATAGCCCGGATGCATCCGGAGATGAATCTTGACCTTACCTTTGTAGAAGAGGCAGCTATGCTGCACGATATCGGTATTTTCCGTTGTAATGCTCCCGATATCGATTGTCATGGAGATGCGGAATATATTTGCCACGGTTATCTGGGGGCCGAATTGATGCGGGCGGAAGGTTATCCCCGCCATGCCCGCGTGTGCGAACGGCATACGGGAACAGGTATTACGCTGGCAATGATTGAAGAACGAGGTTTGCCTCTTCCGCATCGGGACTTTATGCCGGAAACCTTGGAAGAACAACTGATTTGCTACGCCGACAAGTTTTACAGCAAAACGAAACTGGACAAAGAAAAATCTGTCGAAAAGGTAAAACAGGGCCTTTCGAAGTATGGAAACGAAACTGTCGAACGGTTTGATAACTGGTGTAAACTCTTTTTAGGGGAATAAAAAGGGATTGGCTCGCTAAATTGTTATACATTTGCCCGCTGTAACACACTGCAAATAACGACGGAATGTTTTTGAAATACAAATGCCTGATTATTTTGTTGCTTTTCCTCACTGGAAACATGATGACTGAGGCGCAGGAACTTATAGTCCCGACCGATACCGTGATGGCCGTTGTGGGCGATACGGTCGTATCTGCCGGACAGGATAGTGTGCTTGCGTTAGACAGTGTACCGAAGAAGCAGACAGGGCTGGACGCTCCGGTTTCCTACCAGGCGAAAGACTCCATCATCATGACGGGAGCGAACTGGGCTTATCTGTTTGGGGAAAGCGATGTGAAATATCAACAAATCGAACTTCAGTCCGAGAAAATCGAGATGAATATGGACAGTAGCCTGGTGTATGCCACTTTCGGCCTCGACTCGATCGGGGAGGAATTCGGCTATCCTCTTTTCAAAGATGGCGACCAACAGTATGAATCCAAGACGATGCGCTATAATTTCGGTACGAAAAAAGGATATATCACAGATGTGATCACGCAACAAGGCGAAGGTTATGTGACGGCCGGACGTACCAAAAAGATGGACAACGATGTCCTGAATATGAAGGGTGGACGGTATACGACTTGCGACGAGCATGATCACCCCCATTTCTATATCCAGATGACGAAGGCGAAAGTCCGCCCGAAGAAAAATATCGTGACGGGTCCCGTCTATCTGGTGTTTGAGGACGTCCCGCTTTATCCGATCGGTCTGCCTTTCTGTTTCTTCCCGTTTTCGAGTTCTTATTCTTCGGGCATTATCATGCCCACTTTCGGGGATGAAAGTTCGCGTGGTTTCTATCTGCGCGACGGCGGGTATTATTTTGCGTTGAGCGATTATATGGACCTGGCCTTGACCGGTGAAATCTATACGAAAGGTTCCTGGGGACTGTCGGCTCGTTCTTCTTATCGGAAACGGTATAAGTTTTCGGGCAGTTTCAATGCCTCCTATCTGGTTACCCGTTTGGGCGACAAGGGGCTTCCCGATTATAGCTTGTCTAAGGACTTCAAGCTGAATTGGACACACTCGCAGGACCCGAAGGCAAATCCGTACCGGACTTTCTCGGCGAGTGTGAACTTTGCGACCAGCAGTTATGACCGTAATAACCTGAACAGCTTCTATCCTGGCTCGCAAGGGTTTGCGGATGCGAACCAGAATACCAAAGGGTCCAGTATCAGTATAACACAGCGTTTCCCGAATAATCCGTTCAGTATTTCGGCTACCATGAATGTGAACCAGCGTTCGAAAGACTCGACGATCTCGCTGACATTGCCTGATATTACAATTACGATGAGCCGTATCTTCCCGTTCAAACGGAAGAATGCGGTCGGCAAAGAACGTTGGTATGAGAAGATTTCCATGAGTTACAACGGTTACCTGCGTAATAGTATCGATACGAAAGAAGACAAATTGTTCAAGTCGAGCTTGGTGAAGGATTGGCGGAATGCCATGCAGCACCAGATTCCGGTGAGTGCTACTTTCTCTTTGTTCAAGTATTTGAATATCTCGCCGTCGTTCAATTATACCGAACGTTGGTACACCAATAAGGTGGAAAAAGCATACGACATGCAGAAGAAGCAGGTGGTTGCGCGTGATACGACTTATGGTTTCTACCGCGTATTCGATTACAGCACATCCGTTTCAGCTTCCACCACGCTATATGGTTTCTATAAACCGTTGCCGTTTTTGGGTGACAAGATCAAGATGATTCGTCATCGTTTCGAACCTTCGGTAACGTTGAGTTATACGCCTGATTTTGGAGCTTCCAAATATGGTTTCTGGAAAGATCTTATGTATGAAGATCAATATGGACAGACGCAGCAGATCTCTTATTCGCCGTTTGAAGGCGGTATGTTTGGGACGGCCCCTAACGGGAAGTCGGGGAGCGTGAGTTTTCAGTTAGATAACAATCTCGAAATGAAGATCAAGTCGGATCGCGATTCGACAGGTGAGCGTAAGATCAGTCTGATCGATAAGTTGTCGTTGGGGATGAGTTATAATATGGCGGCCGATTCGTTCAAGTGGAGTGACTTGAGTGTAGGCTTGCGTCTCAAGTTTTCGAAGAGCTATACATTGAACCTGAACGGTACGTTCGATACCTATACCTATGGCTACGATGAAGCGACGAAGACCGTTCGCCGGTTGGATATTCCGCGTTGGCAGGCCGGTAAAGGATTAGGCCGTTTGCGCCAGACCGGTACGAGTTTCTCTTATACCTTTAATAATGATACGTTCGGCAAATTGTTCGGCAAGAAAGATAATAACGACGATTCCAACAACCCTCCGACAGACCCCAATGCATCGAACGATCCGGAATTCGAACAAATCTCTTCGGGAGAGGAAGGGAACCAGCAGGGTAAAATGGAAGGAGGCCGATTGCGTGGTGCCAAGAAAGATACGGGTGAGTTCGATTCGTATGGCTATATGGTCAATAAAGTGCCCTGGAGCCTTTCGTTCAGCTATAGCATGCAATTGCGTTATGGAGACTTTGACCCGAGCAAGCTCGAATATAAGTACAAGCTTACACATGCATTGAGCTTTAACGGTAATATCCAGCCGACGAAGAACTGGCGTTTTAACTTTAATGCCACCTATGACTTCGATACGCATAAGATATCCTATATGACTTGCAATATCACTCGCGACCTGCATTGCTGGCAGATGACTGCCAGTTTTGTGCCGGTGGGACCTTATAAGTCCTATACCTTCAATATTGCAGTAAGTTCGTCTTTGCTGAAAGACCTGAAATGGCGCCAGAGCAGCAACTATCGTGACGGGCAGAAATGGGAGTAATTCCAATTGTCAATTGATAATTACCAATCTATTGGTGTCTGTCCGGTTGCGATCAGATAATCATTTGCTTTGCTGAAATGCTTGTTCCCGAAGAATCCGCGGTAAGCGGAGAGGGGAGACGGATGAGCCGATTTCAATATCAGGTTGCGGGAGGCGTCGATGAAAGCGCCTTTCCGTTGTGCATACGACCCCCACAGGATGTAAACGATATGGCTTCGCTCTTCTGTCAGGCGGTGGATTACGGCATCCGTGAATTCTTCCCAACCTTTATTCTGGTGTGAGCCGGCTTGGTGTGCACGAACCGTCAGGGTTGCATTGAGAAGCAGGACGCCCTGGTCCGCCCAACGGAGCAGATTGCCGGTTTGCGGTATGGGTTTGCCTAAATCGCTTTCGATTTCTTTGAAGATGTTGACGAGCGACGGGGGAAAGGGTGTCCCGTCTTGGACGGAGAAACAAAGTCCGTGTGCCTGTCCGGGTTCATGATAGGGGTCTTGTCCGAGAATGACTACTTTGACTTTGTCGAACGGACAGTGTTCGAACGCACTGAAGATACAGGGACCAGGAGGATAGATGGTTCTTTGGCGGTATTCTTCTTTAACAAAGGTGATCAACTGGCTGAAATAATCCTTTTCAAACTCAGAACTTAATCGTTCTTTCCAGCTCTGTTCTATCTTGACGTCCATAATGGTAATTGAAAATTGAAAATTAGAAATTGGAAATTCTCTTTATTACGCGAATATCAGAAATAATTATCAATAATCCATCCTTAATTTTCAATTTTCAATTTTTAATTATCAATTAGATCAAGTACATACCGGCAGCACGGGCTTCACGACGCATTTCTTCCGGCCATATACTTGCCTGAATTTCACCGATATGGGCTTTGCGGAGGTAAAACATACACAAGCGACTTTGTCCGATACCTCCCCCGATACTTAGAGGCAGTTCGTTGTTTAGCAAGCGTTTGTGGAAATATAGTTCTTTTTTTTCTTCCGCGTTGCAAATCTCCAACTGGCGGAGCAAGGCTTTCTTGTCCACACGAATACCCATGGAGGACAGTTCGAGCGAACGGTTCAGTACTTCGTCCCAGACGAGCAGGTCGCCGTTTAATCCGACTTGTCCGTTTTCTGCAATTGTCGACCAGTCGTCATAGTCCGGAGCGCGTCCGTCATGTTTCTCTCCGTTGCTTAACTTACAACCGATACCGATAATGAAAACGGCTCCGTATTCTTTCGTAATCGCATCTTCCCGTTCTTTCGGCGTGAAGGTCGGATATTTTTGCAATAAATCTTCGGAGTGTATGAAATGGATTTGCTGGGGCAATGTAGGACGGATTTCGGGAAACATCTCATAGACCAGATATTCGGTACGTACCATGGCTGCGTAGATGCGACGTACGATTTCTTTCAGAAAATCTACATTCCGTTCTTCGGCTCCCATGACGCGTTCCCAGTCCCATTGGTCGACATATAAAGAATGTAGGTTTCCCAACTCTTCGTCAGAGCGGATAGCGTTCATGTCGGTATAGATACCGTAGCCTTTTTCGATTTGATAATCAGCAAGAGTAAGTCGTTTCCATTTGGCAAGCGAATGGACGATTTCAGCTTTGGCATCGTCCAAATCCTTGATCGGAAACGTGACCGCACGTTCCGTTCCGTTCAGGTCGTCATTGATACCCATCCCTTTTAAAACGAACAACGGAGCGGTGACGCGCCGCAACCGTAATTCGGAAGACAGGTTTTGCTGGAAAAAGTCTTTGATCTTTTTGATACCCATCTCGGTCTGCGATAAGTTCAATAAAGCCTTATATCCTGCTGGTTTAATTAAGTAACTCATATACTTGTTGTGCTTTATGTTTGTGAATAATGCGTGACAAAGATACTAATTAATGGCAAAATAGCAATTATGTGCCTTTTTTTATTTGCAAAATGGAAGTGATTGTCGTTAGGATGCTTGCAAAATATCAAAAGTAATCTTTTTTTGCCCGTTCATTTGTTTTCCTGCAAGATTATATATACTTTTGCGCTGTCTTTGGCTGGGTAGCTTAGCTGAATAGAGCGTCAGATTCCGGTTCTGAAGGTCGTGGGTTTGAATCCCACCCTGGTCACAAAAGGATTTCCAAGTGTTGGAAGTCCTTTTTTTTATGGGGTTACGCGTAAACTTTTCTTTTTTATTTATGTTTTATAAATGAATAACTAATTTAAGAAAGAACAAAGATTATGTCAGTGGTTTATAAATTTCTTTTTCCTGCCAAGCCGGTAGGAAATGCTTTTTCTCTTTTTTTGTTGGCGTTGCGTATCCTTTTCGGAGTATTGCTGCTTTCGCATGGTATCCAGAAATGGACGAATTTTAGTGTCATGTCGGAATCTTTCCCGGACCCATTGGGTGTAGGAAGTACGTTGTCGTTGGGGCTGGCTGTTTTCGGTGAGGTATTTTGCTCCGTAGGCTTTATATTCGGTGCGTTTTATCGTCTGGCTATGATCCCGATGGTCTTTACAATGGGAATGGCTTTTTTTGTGATACACGGGAATGATCCGTTTGCCGTGAAGGAACTGGCCTTTATTTATCTGGTGGTATTTGTGCTGATGTACATAACGGGACCGGGTAAATTTTCTATCGATCATGTCATATCTTCTGCATTATATAAAAAGAAACGGTGAGGTTCTATAGGGGAAGCTGTTAGGTGTATACGAAAGGAAACAAAAAGGCGGGAATTATTATTCCTGCCTTTTTTGTTGTGTTAGCCTTCTTTTAAAGAATAGTGGGAGAATAAGGTGTTTCTTTGTGTTGGTTGGGAAATAAAAAAAGCAATCATGTAATCATGATTGCTCTTAAAAAAAAAGTGGGCGTTGACGGATTCGAACCGCCGACCCTCTGCTTGTAAGGCAGATGCTCT
>ENA-OROE01000570-OROE01000570.1-human-gut-metagenome-genome-assembly--contig:-NODE-570-length-34503-cov-4.575679_pt1 | contig 34503 bp, 19 predicted proteins | sample MGYA00242126_ERZ509044 | MGnify/ENA primary metagenome ERZ509044 (study PRJEB26280, sample SAMEA2338716) | human gut metagenome | biome: human gut; feature: human-associated habitat; material: faeces... | reverse complement strand
CGGCATAGAAGAGCTTTTGCCAAAGAAACTGATCTTCCTGTCCAGTGGTGAGTTGAGGAAGTTTTTGATTGTTCGTACGTTATTGAAGCATCCTCGTGTCTTGATATTGGATAATCCGTTTATCGGATTGGATGCTCCTTCGAGGGGTGTTCTGGTGGAGATGTTGCAGCAAATAACGAAGTTGAAATGTGTGCAGGTGGTTTTACTGCTTTCTAATCCGGACGATATACCTGAAATGATTACACATGTCTTACCGGTCAAGCAACGCAAATGTCTTCCTGTTTACAGCCGAGAGGAATTCCTGAAGCAAACGGATCTGATAGCCGATTTATTCCCATTCGAAGGAAAGGAAGATTCCGTTCGGAGCGGGGCGTTTTCACTTCCGGTCGGGGAACAGAAAGAACCTTCCGCTCATCTCGTTACTTTCAGGATGGAACATGTTTCGATCAAGTATGGTAACCGTACGATTCTGAAAGATCTGGATTGGGAAGTGAGAAACGGGGAGAAATGGGCGTTGTTCGGTCCGAACGGGGCTGGCAAATCGACTTTGTTGAGTTTGATTTATGCCGATAATCCGCAGTCGTATGCCAATACGCTTTATCTTTTTGATCGTAAACGTGGTTCGGGGGAAAGTATCTGGGATATAAAGAAGCGTATCGGATATGTTTCCCCGGAAATGCATCTTTTCTATATGGAGAATGTGCCGGTATTGAATATCGTCAGTTCCGGATTTTTTGACTCGATCGGGTTGTTCAGGAAATGCACGGAGAGGCAGCAACAGGTAGCTTTGGCCTGGATGCGTGTATTCGGTATTGAAGAGTTGAAAGACCGTTCTTTTCTTACACTTTCTTCCGGTGAACAGAGGTTGGCGCTTTTAGCGCGTGCGTTTGTCAAAGATCCGGACCTGATTATCTTGGATGAACCGTTGCACGGATTGGATGTGAGCAATAAAAAGAAGGTGGCTGCCATTATCGAGCAGTTCTGTTCGCGTCCGGGAAAGACGTTGATTTATGTCACGCACTATCCGCATGAATTGCCAGCTTGTGTGGATAAACGTTTTGAATTGGTTAAACACGCTTAAGGATTTGTCAGATGAAATACAAACTTGTTGCCTTTTGGTTGATCGTTTTCGGAGCTTTGTTTGCTTTTTTGCAAATGTGTTTCGAGTATCATTTTTACTATATAGAACAGAGTCAGCTGTTTTTGTTTTCCGAGGCGTATATAAGGAATAAACTGCTTCTTCCGGGTGGCTTTTCCATGTTGGTGGCGGAATTCCTGGTGCAGTTTTTTATCCGTCCCTATGTTGGGGCGTTGGTTACTGCGGTCTTATTGACAGGTGTCGGGGTTTGTACGGCTGGTATTGTGAAACGGATCGCGCCTGTTTCGGGGCTTTTTATCCTTTATGTGCTACCGATGTTGGCTTTGCTGTTCATGCATTTCGACTTCAATTACAGGGTACAGGGCACTGTTTGCTACCTGATGATGATGGCTTTGCTCTGTGGGTATATGAGGATACGGAATGATCTTTTCCGTTTGGTGGCAGGTTGTGTGTTGGTTCCGGTCTTGTTTTGGTTGGCAGGATCGATTGCCGTCTTGTTTGCCGGAATGGTTTGCCTGTTCGAAGGGTTGCGTAAGACGCCTAAATGGTATATCTCGTTGATCGGGGTTGCAGAGGTTTTGCTATTGGGTGTTGGAACGGTTTATTTCTCTTTGATGGGTGAATACCGATGGGTTTTTGGTCCGGATCTGTATTACCATTATACGCTCCATCCAAAAGAAATCATTTATTATTCTTGGATTTGTCTGCCTCTGGTCTTTCTTGTCGCTTTCTTTATCCGGAATAAAAATAGCTTGTCCGGAAAGAAATGGCGGGCGGGGATCAGTTGTATTGCTCAATTGGCTATGATTGCTGCCGTTCTGTGGTGGGGAATGCCCAAATATAGCGATGCAAAGACACTGAAGTTGAAAAAACTGGATTATTTTGCCCGTACGGAACAATGGGACAAGACGATAGAAGAATGTAAAGGGAAACTGACAAATTTCTTATATATGTGCCATCTGAATATGGCATTGGCCAATAAGGGAGAACTTTCGGATAAAATGTTCAACTTCGACCAACGGGGACCTCAAGGGTTGCTTGTACAATGGAATAAATCGGAAAATATCTCTTGCATGCTCAGTGATATCTATTTTACGATGGGAGCAACCGCTTCATCGCAGGAAATGGCTTTTGAGGGGTATGTGAGTGCTATGGAGGATGGTAATCCTCGTATGTTGAAGAGACTGGTGCAGACAAATCTGATTTACGGTACGTATCCCGTAGCTGAAAAATATATCTCAATACTTGAGAAAACATATGCATACCGGGATTGGGCCCAATCACAGCGCAAATACCTTTATAATGACGAAGTTGTCGAAAGCGATCCCATATTAGGAACCCGTAGGCGGATGTTGCCGGATCGGAATTCATTGGCAATGATAAAGGGGTTGGCAGGAGATCTGGCGCTTTTCTTGGAAAAAGGACCTGCCAACTCTGCTGCTTTGCAGTATTTGGGTGCAATGTATTTATTGGCTAAGGATCTGGAAGGATTTAAAGCGCTGGTGGAAAAATATTACGGGACAGAGTTTTTGCCCGTATTGCCCGTGCATTTTCAGGAAGCCGTTATTGTGATGTCTGAAAAAGAACCGGATTACTGGAAACGTTTCAATGTCTCCGAAACAATTGTTGCCCGCTTCACCGACTATAAAAAGCAGGTGCTTGCGAACCGCAATAACAGTGCTATTGCCGGGCTGTTGAACCGGTCGTACGGAAATACCTACTGGTTTTACTTTATGTTTAAATGATGCGTAAGAAAATGGAAAGAAAGAATGTATATATATGTATGCTGGCGGCTTTGTTGTCTTGTTCCGACTCGGTGAAAGTGAGCCGTACATTAGACGCGATGCCTGCCATTTTTCCGGATTATAACGGTGTGGTTATTCCTCCTAATATGGCTCCTTTGAATTTTGCTTTGGATGATCAGGATGCCGGATCGCGTGCTGTTTTTTCTTTTGGTGGGCAACAATTCGAGGTGAAAGGAGAAAAGGGTAGCATTGTGATTCCTCCTTCCAAATGGAAGAATTTGCTGGAATCGGCTGCCGGTGACTCCATACAGGTAACGGTCCAAGTGAAACAAGGCAATGAATGGGTGGCCTATTCTCCTTTTACTATCCGGGTTGCTCCAGAAAAGGTAGACTCTTATTTGGCTTATCGTCTGATCGATCCGGGATATGAGTTGTGGAACAAGATGGGAATCTATCAAAGGGATTTGGAGAGTTATACGCAAATTCCTATTATTGAAAATAAGATGAGTGGAAACAACTGTGTGAATTGCCATTCGTTTTGCATGCAGGATCCGAATAAGATGCTGTTTCATATGCGCGAGACTTTTCCGGGGACGATCCTGGTCGATGGCGATAAGATTGAAAAGCTGAATACCAAGACGAAGGAAACGATTTCTCCTTTGGTTTACCCTTCCTGGCATCCTTCGGGCAAATATGTGGCTTTCTCTGTGAATACAACCAAGCAGGCATTTCATCTGAATGACAGGAATAGGGTGGAAGTATATGACGAGGCTTCCGATGTAGTGGTGTACGATGTGGAAAAACATGAGATCGTGACGGCTTCAAATATCTTTTCGAAAGATGCTTTTGAAACATTTCCGACTTTTTCTCCTGACGGAAAGACACTCTATTTCTGTACAGCAGAGGCTCGACCTATTCCGCAGGAGTACTCGGAAGTCAAATATAATTTATGTTCCGTCTCTTTTGATCCGGTGACACGTGCTTTCGGGGCGCAGGTCGATACGCTTTACAATGCGAAGAGCGGTGGGATGAGTGCTTCTTTTCCGCGCGTTTCGCCTGACGGACGTTACCTTTTGTATACATTATCCGGTTATGGAAACTTTTCGATCTGGCATAAAGATGCTGATTTATATATGGCGGACCTTCAGACAGGCACGAGCCGTCCGTTGGTGGAAGTGAATAGCGACGATGTGGAAAGCTATCATTCCTGGAGTAGCAACAGTCGTTGGTTCGTATTCAGTAGCAGGAGGATAGACGGTTTATATACACGCCCATATATTGCTTATGTCGATGAAGACGGCAAAGTTGGCAAGCCCTTCCTGTTGCCTCAGAAAGATGCCGGTTTCTATCAGTCCTTTATGAAATCTTTCAATATCCCGGAATTTATAACCGGAAAGGTAAAAGTACGAGGCCGGGTCTTGGCTATTAAGGCAAAAGAGGATAAGGGGACGGATGTCAGGCTTGCTCAGCAATAAGGTTGGATAGAAAGAAAAGAAATGGTGGTGTATCAAAAGAGCTGTAATCCTTTTTTGATACACCACCATAATAATAGGCAATTTCTTTTTATGGAAGCGTAATAAGAATAGAACCACCTTCTCCTGTGTAATCAAAACCTCCTTGCAAAGCTTCTATGTAATAGTAAGGAGCTAATTGGAAAGTCTTGTCATCTAGCTGTTTATTATTTGCCAAACTGATTCCTGCAAAATCACTTGGGTGGTGGGCATAAATTGCATTTGAGGCACTTCCGTCATAATTGATTCCGATAAAGAATTTATTATAATAAATAATGCCATCCTTAATCCAAAATTCGATATAATCGCATGAAGTTGAGGCTACAGCGTTTCCCCATCCGCCATCATCATTTTTCAAACCTTGTTCATATGGTTTCATTACACGATAACGGTCAAAGCCATCCGCTTTTTGAATTTCTACATCGTAAGGCTTTTCTGTAAAAGCCAAAACGTCAGCAAATGTACCTGTTCCCAAAGATACCCAGTTATAGTCTTTATTAACCGTAACTGAAACTGTGTTACTGCCACTTACAGGTTCATTTGTATTATCCAATGTTAGTGTGATATTCAATTCTTTACCAATTTCCAAAGGAGATACGTTGACTGTGACTTTTGTCATATTTTCACCAGCAGCAAAAGTATAATCGGAAACAGTACAACCGGCTAAGGGGACTTCATCGACCGTAGCAGTCAATACAATGGTCCCACTTGATTCGCTGTCGGCATTTGCACGTACTAGATCTACTGTAAAGGTCGGATCAGCTGGTGAAACCGTGATATTAGCTAAAGAAGCATTTACAAAAACAGCTCTATTTGCTGCATCTGTATTATATAGAGCACATTCTTGTTCATTATCACAGGCTGCAAAGCCCAAGATAATTGATAGAAGAGTGGTTAATGTTGATAATTTTGGAATATATTTCATCGCTTTTATCTTTTAATCAATGAATAAATTTATTTAGTATCACCGACCGGATTTTGGTCTTTGGTCTGGTCTAGACTGGAATTTCCATCAAATTCAGTTTGAGGAATTGTCAATACCCACATATAGCTTTCCGGGTCATTTGCATTGCGATTAACAAGCAAAGCGTCAGTCGGCCAACCCATTTCTGCAGTTCGTTTGAATCCCTGTTTCAAACGACGAATGTCGTAGATACGACCAAATTCGCCCCAAAGTTCGATACGACGCTGTATAATGATTTCTTCCAATAATGAACCTGTATAATCAGAAGTCAATTTTCCCATAGATGTACCGGACTTTTGAGCACAGCTGTAAGACGCGTCACGCTTACTCATCAAATCCATTAAGTATTCGCGTGCACCAGCATCATTTCCTAAACGACATTCTGCTTCAGCAGCAATCAGGTACATTTCTTCTATACGCATCCAAACATAATCTCCCATCCAAGTTTGGATATCGGAAAACTTAAATTTTTCCTGCTGATAACCACCATCTTTATTGTTGGCATCTTTCGGGTTCCACCAGACCAACCGTTCGTCTTCCGTTCCCATTTTTCCATACAAATCTTTGTTGATCTGTTTGCGGGCTTTTGCTCCGTATTTATCGGCATCTGCATCCATGTGTGTGAACAAACCTGCATACATACCGCTTTGGTCAGATATGATTTCTGCCCCCCACATAACATTTGGTGCGCTTACGCTGTTCAAACCTTTAAATTCTGAAACTTTTGCAATCGTGCATTTGCTTACAGCAATAGCTTCTTCCGATGATTTTTTAGCGGTAGCCCAGTCTTCCATCACTAATGCGATACGAGCCTGCAAGCCTAATGCTGTGGCATAGTCGATATGTGAAATGTGTTTGCGGGTTGTACCGTTTAACCGTTCGACAGCTTTATTGATGTCATTCATAATCTGAGCATATGTCTCTTGCACTGTAGAACGTGGTTTTCCTTCTGTACCGGCGACTGTCGGCTCGACATATATAGGGCAACAAGGTTCACCCTCATGTCCTTTATAGGTCCGGGCAAAACTTTGCGCTAACATGAAATAGGAGTAAGCCCGTATTGCATAGGCCTGCCCCATGATATAGTTGACTTCCGTTTCTGTCCCTGCCATAGTTTCCTCTGCATCAAGTATATAATTAGCATTGGAAATCCAAGTATAATAGCAATTCCATAAATCATATGAGCGCCAAGTAGTAGCAGTATATCTGCTTTTTACGTTATATAAGCAATCATACCAGAACCAGCCGCTGCCCATTGCAGCCATGATCATATCTTCTCCCATCACATCGGCCATCAGATTGTAAGCACTGATACCGAAGCATTGGTGTGTATTATCTGTTGGAGACCATGCTGAATACATGGAACGGTAAAGACCGTTCAGTGGAACTAAAGCCGCATTGGCATTTGCTAATAGTCCGCTTCCGGACATTGAATCAGTCGGATTGGTATCAAGAGAACTTTCCAAGCATGACGATAGAGTCGTACAAGCCACCAGACCGACAATCATATATTTGAATATCTTTTTCATCTTGTATCTTATAAAATAATGATTTAACATTAGAAGTTAATTTCTACACCAAAAGAGTATGTTTTGTTTGGTGTATACGAATAATCGGTTTCACCCTTAAAATTGTATTGAGGGTCCATACCTTTCAAATGAGAAAATAACGCCAGGTTATCAATGGAACCGAATACACGGACATTTCCCAGTTTTGCTTTTCTCATCCAGTCTTTAGGCAAGGAATAGCCTAATGTGATATTTTTGATTGCAAAATAAGATGCATTGATTAAGAAACGATCTGTCGTTGTATAAGCACCGTTGATTTCCACACGAGGCACATCTGTAATATCGCCTGGTTTCTGCCAACGGCGTAGCTGATGTTTATTCCAGGTGTTCGTCGCATATTGGGCGTTCATGGAACCTGTATACAGACTGTCATATATTTTACCGCCAATCGAATAGGAGGTTAGGACTGACAAATCGAAGCCTTTGTAAGAAAAGTCTGTTCCAATACTTCCGTAAAGATCCGGAATACGGTTGCCTTGATAATATTTACTGGTTGATGCTTTTGAATAGTCATCGCTGATACGTTCGTTGATGATGTTTCCATTTTCATCCTTGTCGTATACCCAATAGAGTTGAGCGCCTGTAGCTGGATCTACTCCTGCTGATTTAGCCATATAGAACGTATTGATAGGCATGCCCTCTTTGATACTGTAAACTCCCTTGATGATTTCGGGTGCTGTATTAGTCAGCTTCAAGACTTTATTTTTTACAGTTGATCCCATCCAACTTATATTCCAGACGAAATCATCCGTTCTGATAGCAGTACCTCTTATTTCAAATTCGAAACCCGAGTTTCTCATGTCTCCGACATTGGCATTGTAGCCATTGAATCCGGTAGAAGTTGCCATCGGGTAACTTAACAACATATCGACAGTCTTACGATTGTAATATTCGGCATTGACGGATAGACGGCTTCCAAGGAAGGTCGCTTCGACACCGACATTCAAGTTTCCATTCTTTTCCCAAGACACTACCTGATTTTCCAATGAAGAAACCATACCTCCGATCTGGTTCGAATTCGGCCAATCTAAATCATACAAGCTTTGCCATAAGTAATAATTGCTTGTCTTATCTGAATTCAGGATATTATCATTACCTTGTTGTCCATAGCTTAATTTCAAAGACAGATTATCAATCCATTTAACATCTTCCATGAACGCTTCTTTGGAAATGCGCCAGTTACCACCGATAGACCAGAATGTTCCCCAACGATGATCTTTATGAAAACGAGAAGATCCATCGGTACGCAAAGATGCAGAGAAATAATACTTTTCATCATAATTATAGTTGAAACGTCCTAACCACGATTCGATACGATATTTGTCCGTATAAGAATCGGCTGCATACAAAGTCGTTCCCGGACGCAGTTCAAGGATACCGTCTACCAGGTTTGTTTTTCCAGCCTTCAAATATTCGTAGCTGTAAGCATAAAATTCATGTCCAGCCAAAACATCAAAAGAATGTAATCCGAAAGAACGGTTCCATGACAACAGTTGGTTGAAAGTATAACTTTGCATGCGTGTGTTATATTTGGTCAATAAACCACCTGCTGTAGCCTGGTTTCCATGATACATATTCATATAGCTCATTCGTGATTGGTTGCGGTAATCAAGACCGAAATTCACATTCAGTTTAATTCCCTTGAAAACACCGAAATTATCTTTATCTGAACCAAAAGTCACTCCAGTGCGAAGGCTTGCCACATCATTCTTTTTATTTGATTTGTCGTCAGTCAAACCGCCGACTGGATTGTAATCCGTATAGCTTCCCGGACGTCCGTTTTCTCCATAATCCAATTGAGGTTTTCCATCTTCACCCAATACATTCTTTCCATCCAATCCCTTCACATAGACGGGAAATAACGGTGAAACGAACTGTGCTGAATACCATACATTTGATGTGGAAGATCCGTCATAGTCACTGTAATCCTGCACTGAATTAGACAAGGAGGCATTCATGTTGGCCTTAAACCAATCTGTAATATTAGAATTAACGTTTACACGAGCATTATAACGCTGAAAGCCTGTATTGATAAGAATGCCATCTTCATTCAGATAACCGAGAGAAAACATATATTTTGTTTTTTCAGAACCGCCGTTTACAGATAATTGGTGTTCTTGCCTGAATGCATTATCTCGTTGAACTGCATCCATCCATCGTTCATTCCAGGCTGAAACAGCATCAGCTTGTACCATTCCTGTTTTAGGATTGATCAAATTGTCCCATGTGTAATTCTTAAACGGGTTGTATAGTTCACCACCTAAATTGGCACTTAAACCGGCTCTTGCCATCTGTTGTGCTTGTTCCCATGAATAACCAGAGTTGAATACGTAACCATTACGAAGAGCTTCATAAGTTAATTGCACAAATTCTTTCTGATCGACCATATCATACGGTTGGATAGCACGTGATGCCCATCCTACAGTTGAACGCCATGTTACTTGAGCTTTTCCTTCTTTACCCTGTTTAGTTGTGATCATAACGACACCGTTCGCACCACGCGCACCATACAAAGCACCAGCAGAAGCGTCCTTCAATACAGTCATAGACTCGATATCAGACGGATTGATGGAACTTAAAGAACCATCGAAAGGAATACCATCGACAACATACAAAGGATCTTGTGATGCATTAATTGAACCATAACCACGGATTACAATGGAAGCATCTTCGCCAGGCTGTCCGGATCCTGAAGTTGTCAACAATCCTGTTGCCTGTCCTTCTAACCCTTTTGTTAAGTTTGTAATAGGACGGAGTTCTAATTTTTCATTACTGATCGTAGAGGCCGATCCCGTAAAAGAACTTTTTTTAGCGGTACCGTAAGCGACAACCATTACTTCGTCAAGCATCTGATTGTCCCCCTCCAATACTACATTTACTTTTGGCTTGATTCCAACTTCCTGAGACTTCATCCCCACGAAGGAAACTACCAGAGTCTTTGCAGAACTTAGTTGATGGTTATATTGTTGATTATCAAAGTGTTATTTGATTTGTCTTTTTAAATCATCATTCTCCTATAAAAGATAACATTCTAAATATATAGCAAACTGATTTATTTGATTAACAATGTGTTAAAATGTTTAGTGAAAGTAGCAACCACATCCTTAACAGTTCTAAACTGTGCTGTAGTTCTACCTGTTTCCTCCTGATTTCTTGATGTAGATTAAACTATCTTGCAGGATTCTGATACACATTTTTAAGCCAATATTCAAAAGCCGGATCTTGGATTTCTATCGTATTGCCAGGCAATATATCGATCAAATCTTTTTCAAGTGTCGCTTTTTTCAAGTTTTTGATATTTGCTGAAGTTCCCAATTGATAGTGCTTCAAAATGTCTTTAGATGAGAAATTAACCACTCCATCGGCGACAGCTATCAAAAAGCTAATTTGACGGGAAGTCAAAGAATCTATTATATTGGTAAACAACAGGCTCAATTGACCGATCAAACTGTTGAACGCCTCATTGACAATAGCTTCCGAACACTCTTTTGATGTACGCAACCAAGTTTGCTGACTTAATTGCTGAGTATAATACGGATGGTTTTTCATTTTATCGGCAATCATACCAGATAATTCATCCGATATTTGCTTTCCGGTATCAGCAAACCGTTGGGAAATAAATGCAACCCAGTCTTTTCGTTCTATTTTTTGTAAGAATAAGATATCGCCAAATTTGTAAAAAGGCATACTGTAGTCATTGAAAATACTCAGTAACATATGACGTTTACTCCCATACAGGCAATAGCAAACAGATGTATGTGTCTGCCAATGAGCACGAAGTTTACGTTGAAAAGCAAGCGAATCTTCATATTCGTTGATATTTTGGAATTCATCAATGCAGACAATGATCTTTTTACCTTTATCTTTAGCGATCTGTTGTGGCAAATCTAATATCTCATCATAAGACAACCGGTTATCTTTAAAACCGATACCAAAAGATAATTCATAGCTCTGACTGCCTTCGGAAAGAGAAACAGTAGGTGCCATTCGACTCAAATATTTTTTTACTCCTGCTACAAATTCCTCCCAAGCAGAGGTAGATACCCGCATTAAAGCATTAGCATAGGCCGTATAAAATTGTTCTTCCGTTCTACAATTAAAAATATCGACTTGACAGACCAGTGTATTCTTGTTCTCTTCTGACAAAAGTTTGGCACATTTATTTACCAAAGATGTTTTACCCCAGCGACGTGGAGATATAATAACGGTATTAATGAGATTCTTGAAGTTTTGTGTCAACAAAGCAACCTCATTTTTCCTGTCAGTAAAATTCAAGTCATCGGCAATACGTCCGTAAACAAATGGAGCCTCCATAGTATAATTTTTTATATCTAAACAAATGTAGCAACAATAGTTGGAAGGTGCAAATATGAAACTGGTTAATTTGAAATCGATTGGTTTCAAATTAACCAGTTTCACGCACATTGACTAATAATAATGTAGGATATGGAGATACTTATATATAATAGTCACAAAAGAAAATAGGCTGTTATATAAGAATAACAGCCTATTTCTCATTCGAATATTATCCTGTTAGAAGTATCCTTCATTTTGTTTGATATTGGGATTTACATCTATTTCAGACTGTGGTATTGCCAAAATCGTGCGATAATCCTGATAACTCGGAGATATAAGATCGGTGTTGTTCAAGAAATGATATCCACCCTTACGAGTTACCGTAATCCCTAAACGCATGATGTCATAAAAACGATGACCTTCCATCACCAATTCTTTGCGTCTTTCTTTCAAGACCAATGCTTCGGTAGCAGTCACATCTGAAGCGGAAGGAATAGCACGTTTGATGATCGCATTCAAGTATTTATTTGCACTAGCCTGATCAGCAGAAGATTTTTTCAATGCAGCTTCAGCAGCAATCAAATAAATATCTGACAGACGGATTACACGAATATTGTTTACGGCCGTTTTACCATTGATCCCCGGATATTTGTTCATGTAAGTACGTCCTTCGACTGATGCTGCAGTTAGCAAATTACGACGGATGTCATCCGGGTTCTCGTTGATAAGATCTTCAAATTCTTTCGTGTTGGAAACAGCAGCATATCCTTTAGGGTCGACTACATATCCAAACATTTCACGATCACCGGCATCCAAATCCGAAATTTCCAGATCGAATACAGATTCCGAAGAGTATCTTCCAGACCATGCTGCAACATAGTCTTCTGTTTTCAGTAAAGAATACGGAGAATTCTTGATTACATCTTCTGCATAAGAAAAAGCTTTATCCCAATCTCTTTTATATAGATTGACACGTGCCAGTAAACCTTTTACGGCCCAACTGTTGAAACGTCCGTCTTTTACTTCCGTCCCGATACATTTCAACGCTTCCTCCAAGTCGTTGATGACCATATCATACCCTTCTGCAACAGTTGAGCGACTGGGAAGATCATCTGCGCTCAAAACATTTTTTACCAATACTACACCCGGAGTAGCTCCATTTTCTACAAAATAAGGCTTTCCGTATGTAATCAGAAGGTTGAAGTGACATAAAGCACGAAGAGCTAAGGCTTCTCCTTTTGCATTATTAAGTTCATCTCCTGCAGGAAGGTCTCCTGTTTCAATTGCATTCAGCAATACATTCGCACGGTTGATAACGGCATACGGATAGCTCCATAAATTTTCCGGCGAGTTATTCTGACGGTGTATGAAACGATAATAAGTGTCGGTTCTTAACCCCCCGGAAGAGATTGTCTGTACGTCTTCACCCCCCACTTCGGCGCGTGATACAAAATCACAACCATAATAGTTGGCACTCTTTAAACTGTAGTATGTTCCGTTAAGTGCTGTTTCCACATCTTGTAAAGTCGTGATAGCATCTGTGCTGACCAATGAATCTGAAGGGAAAGTTTCCAGATATCCATCACAAGATGTAAATGTCACTGAAGCTATTGCTACAACAGCAAATATAGATTTTATATTTAGTCTATTCATCATTGTTATTATTTATAGTAAAACGAATTCCGGATTACAATCCGATTTCAATACCAAATGTTACTGATTTCAAGTTCGGTAATGCCCAAGTGGCCACACCATTGACCGGCTGTTCCGGATCAATATTCTTATAGGCGGCCCATGTCAGCAGGTTGTTACCGGAAGCGAAGATTCTGACATTTCTCATTCCAGCAGCCTGCATCCATTTTGACGGCAAATTATAAGATAATGTTACAGTCTTCAGGCGGAGATGGTTTGAACTCTTCATATGACGGGAACTTCCGTAACGAGCATATTGATAGCTATTGATACGTCTCGGAACATCTGTAATGTCACCCGGTTTTTGCCATCTGTCCAACTGCTGGATTCCAATGGATTGATATGCAGTTTCACCATCTGTATCTGTGTACAGCAGCGCAGGATCATCCATGATATGTCCACCTAAAGAGAATGAAAATAAGGCGCTTAAATCCAAGCCCTTCCAAGAAAGGTTATTTCTCCATCCTCCGGTTACTTTAGGATCCGGTTTTCCGATAATAACGCGTTGAGCCTGTGACGGATCTTTAGTCAATCCACGATTGATGGTTCCATCTTCGTTTTCAGTGTTCAATACCCACTGTTCTTCACCCGTTTGAGGATCAACGCCAGCCCATTCACGGCTCCACCAAGAATAATAAGATTCACCTTCTCTCAAGATGGAAGTTCCGCTAATGATGTCTTTTCCTCCATACAGTTTGCTGATCTTGTTTTTGTTATGAGATAGAACTATACCTGTAGACCATTTTACTGCTGTTTCATTGAATACGTCATAGTTCATATCCAATTCAATACCACGGTTATTCATGGCTCCTACGTTTTTCAATGTATTATTGAAACCAGTAGTCATTGAGACCGGAACATCTTGCAACAAGTCTTTTGTTTCACGATTATAGAAATCGAATGCTACACTTAAACGGCCGAACAGTCTGGCATCGAAACCGATATTGAAGTTCTCATTCTTTTCCCATCCCAGATCCGGATTAGGAATAGTCGTAGGAGCAGATCCCGGTTGATCCTGATAGTTAAAGCCATAACCGAACAAACTCAAATGTGAATAGAACTTAGAGGGTAAAGTACCATTTATACCATAAGAAACTCTTAGCTTCAAGTCATCAACATAAGTCAAATTTTTCATGAAAGCTTCCTGGCTCAATCTCCAAGCAGCAGAAACAGACCAGAAGTTACCCCAACGTGTGTTTGCTCCTAATCTTGAGCTACCATCACGGCGGTAATTTGCAGAAATGTAATATTTGTCGTCATAATCGTAATTTATACGAGAAAGCAAAGATAACAGATGATCTTCGCTATATCCGGATGAGGCTGTCATCGGTTCCGACGTATTACCAAGTTCTGGTAATTTATCGTGCGGATAGTTGGCGCCGACTGCTTGGACAAATTGTTCTTTTCTGTCGTCAACATCCCATCCGAGCAAAACATCCAGATTGTGCTTGTCGGCAAATGTGTTGGTATAATTCAATACCGTTGATGAATAGATGTTGTGGTGCTGATATGGATATTTGATCATCAAACCATTGTAAGCCTCACCGTTATTCGAATTCATCGGCCAGTAAGTTGTTGACTGGTTGTCGATAAAGTCATAGCTTATTGTTTCCTTGATTGTCAGCCCTTCGATTATTTTATAAGAAGCCCATAAGGAGTTGGTACTTCTAAGCACTTCGGATGTATTTTTATCCAATCCTTGATCCCTTAATGGGTTAGGCACATTTAATTGATCCAAGGGAAAACCTTCATAAAATGAACCGTCCTCATTATAAATAGGAAGGTTAGGGATTGCATACCAGTTTTTAACGAAATAGTCATTGGCATAAGCCGTTCCTTCCGAAGCCATTTCTGATTTTTGTTTTGAGAATGAGATATTAGCTCCCATCTGCATTTTCCCATCTTTTGATTTATGGGTTACGTTTACTCTACCGGTAAATCCTTCCATACCGGTGGTATTAATCATACCGTCTTCCGTTTTGTAGTTCAATGAAGCGAAGAAATTTGTCAGTTCACTACCTCCCTGTGCTGAAAACTCATAATTCTGGTTGAATGCACTTTTCTTGAATAATGCATCTTCCCAGTTTGAATAGTGATCTCTTAAAGGAGCGAAAGTATCTGCACCTTCTTGTGCGTAAGCTCTTGCTTCTTCTTCTGACATATCTTTGTATAAAATACCTTCATTGTAATATGCTTCATAGGTAAGTTCGTGCTGCTGTTCCCCTGAAACAGTTTCCCTGTTTTTAACAGCCCAGTCGGAAAAACCCCAGTTCGCTTTAAAATTGATCTGAGTTTTGCCTTCCTTACCTCTTTTCGTTGTAATAAGAATTACACCATTTGCAGCACGTGAACCATACAAAGAAGCAGCCGCAGCATCTTTCAAAACCGTGATATTTTCAATGTCGCTCGGATTGATTGAAGACATGATATTGAAAGCTTTTGAGTCATTGCTTACTCCAGATACGGCAATATCTCCGGAAATAACCGGTACACCATCGATTACATAAAGAGGTTCATTTGTGGCGTTCATAGAACCTGTTCCACGAATACGAATGCTTAAACCTGCACCAGGCTGTCCACTGCTCGAATTTACGGTCAGACCAGTTGTTGCGCCTTGCAAGGCTTGTTCAAAAGATGTAACAGGTACATCTTTTAATACTTTTTCCGCATTTACTGATGAAGCGGCTCCGGTAAAAGATGATTTCTTAGCAGTACCATACGCAACAACCATCACTTCGTCAAGCATTTGGTTATCTGCTGCCAACACAACATGTAATGTCGGTTTGATGCCGATTTCCTGAGATTTCATACCCACGAAGGAAACTACCAGAGTCTTTGCAGAACTTGGTACATCCAGAGAAAATGCACCGTTAAAATCTGTTACTGTACCTATAGTCGTACCTTTAACAACTATAGATGCACCAATGATGGGCTCGTTGTCTTCCGCCGAAATAACAGTACCTGTTACTTTCGTCGTCTGAGCGTTGGCCATCCCAATACCTAATAATAGGCAGAATAAAAGGAAAGTTAACCTTTTCATAGACACACTTTTTTTGTTTAACTTATAAATAACTAATTTGCACTATCTGTTTTTATACATATAAGCAATGTATAAATATTCCTAAGAGATGGCAAATGTAATAATAAATTTATTATAACAACTAAAAAACTAATAGGATTTTACAAAAATGGGGATGATAATTAACAAAAGATCATGTAAAATCGATATTTTAGATTGATCTCTCATGAAATCTCCTTGATTTCGCCTCCTTTAAAATTATCTATTTTTAACCTCTCGCCTAAGTACCGTTTTTGGACAATTCTGAAGGGTGAAAAAACGCCTCGGGTCTACAAGGGTAGAAAATAATTAAAGACTGTAGACACATTACCCGGAATCAGCCTGCTCTCTTAGGATAACTGATCCGTAACATAGCATAAACTATTCCGAAAGTCATAGTAAACTAATTCAAGACATACATCATATTATTCGTATGTAGTACTACCTATCGCAAATACATAGTACTACATAACGCCCATAGGTAGTACTACGTATAGGTAATAAGTAGTAACTACTAACAGATACTTTGTTATATGTTATCATTTAGTTCTTGGGGTGTTTTGACTTAGTTGATGGCATGAAACGACTTAGTTTACCAGTTGTCAAAGGAGCGATTTCAGATAGTGTCGGTATCTTTTGCATTGTTCTATATAAAATTCATATTCCACAAAGCTTGAACCGTAAATGATGATTTACAGGTAGTTTACATTTTCTTATATACATGAATAAATGGCTATTTATTCCACGAAACAAGTAGAAAATAAGTCATACTCTATTTTGTAAAAGAATTCTCGCTAATGTCTAAAAAAATAATATGTAGCTAATATATAAGACATTAACAAGATAACAATTTGATAGTCCTTCCACAACCAGTCTTTAAAAGACAATAAATAACATATTGATAATCACCCAATTGATAGATCATCAAGTTCTGCAAAGACTCTGGTTATTTCCTTCGTGGGGATGAAGTCTCAGGAGGTTGGAGTAAAATCCAATTTGAATATTTTATTAGAATCTGACAATCAGGTTCTTGATGAAGTAATGGTTGTCGCTTACGGTACTACCAAAAAATCTTCATTTACTGGTGCTGCTTCTACGGTGAGAGGTGAAAAGATTCAAAAAATGCAAGTGTCGGATATTTCGAAATCTTTGGAAGGTTCTATCGCGGGTGTACAAACAACATCTTCTTCCGGAACTCCGGGGTCAAGTGCCAGCATTCGTATTCGTGGTATCGGCTCTATCTCCAGTAGCCAAGAACCATTGATTGTTGTGGACGGTGTTCCATATGAGGGATCGCTGAATTCCATTTCGACCCAAGATATCGAATCGTTGACAGTCTTGAAAGACGCAGCTGCTAACTCTATGTATGGTGCGCGTGGTTCCAACGGTGTGATCATAGTTACAACAAAAGGAAGTAAATCAGGTAAAGCAAAAATTAATTTCGAAGCCCGTTATGGTTTTAATGCACGCGGTGTGAAACCGTATGATGTAATTACAGATGCTGGGGAGTATTACGAAATGATGTACGAATCTTATCGTAATAGCTTGATTTCTTCAATGGGTTATGCCGGGGCAAGTCAATACGCTGCTCAAAACTTGATTTCAGGAAATTTGAAATATAACAAATTTGCAGGTGTGGCAGATAATGCCTTGATCAACCCATTAACCGGCAAGTTGAATCCATCTGCAACATCTTATAAATGGAGTGACGATTGGTCAAAAGATCCATTTGAAAACGGTAGCCGTCAAGAATATAACATCAATATCGCTGGTGGTACGGAAAATACACAAGCTTATGCTTCTTTAGGCTATCTGTCCGATGAAGGTTATGTTGTAGGATCAGAGTTCGAACGTATTTCTGCCCGTGTTAAAGTGGATCAGAAAATTGGCAAGTATGTAAAAGTCGGTGGTAACATTGCATATGCTAATACGATACAGAGTACTTTTGGTGATACAAACAGTAACTACTCTAATCTTTTCATGTTTTCACAGAACATAGCTCCGATCTATCCGATTTATTTATATGATACAGATGGTCAGTTGATGTATGACGAAAAAGGAAATGTTCGTTATGACTTTGGTACGGAATATAACCGTCCTTATGCTTCCGAACAAAACCCATTGGCCGTGGCAAAAGAAAATATCCGGAAAGTTTTGAAAGACAACTTGAGTTCTCGCGGATATTTGGAAGCAAACTTCTTGAATGATTTTAAATTCACTTTAAATATTGCTTATGATGTATTTAACACGAACCAGACGGATTTCTCTACTCCGATCGGTGGTGATGCTGCTTCCGTAGGCGGACGAGGTTATAAATACAGTACACGTCGTGGTGCTTTGAACATCAACCAATTGTTGAATTGGACACGTGCTTTCAATGATCATAATATAACAGTTTTGTTAGGACATGAAACAAAGAATGACAAATACGATTATATGTATGGGCATATGACTAACTTTGCTGATCCGACAAATCCTGAATTTAGCAATGCTGCACAATACCAAGGGTTGAGCAGCTATTCGGCAGAATATGCATTGGAGGGTTATTTTGGAAAAGCGGAATATAACTATGCCAATAAATATTATTTGACAGCAAGTCTTCGTCGTGATGGTTCTTCCAAATTCCATAAAGACAATCGTTGGGGTACTTTCTGGGCTGTAGGTGGCTCATGGAGAATCAAGGAGGAAAGTTTCTTGAAAGATATTGATGTGGTTGACAATCTGAAACTGAAAGCCAGTTTCGGTACGCAAGGTAATGATAATATACTTGACTCTTATGGATATACGATCTGGAAAGCTTATTCTGACCTATATAGCGTAGAACGTGTAGATGGAGAAGCCGCATTCACAAAGAAATTGCGTGGAAATCCTGACTTGACGTGGGAAAAAAGTAACAATTTCAACTTAGGTGTGGAATTAGGCTTGTGGGATCGTATCGACGTGAATGCAGACTTTTTTATCAAGGAAACGAAAGACATGCTTTATGCAAGTCCGTTGGCAACGTCCGAAGGTAGTCCGACATTCATCTATCGTAATGAAATGGATATGAAAAATACTGGTTTTGAATTCGATATCAATGCTAATATTATCAACAACAAGAATTTTAAGTGGGATGTGTCTTTAAATGGTACAACTTATAAAAATAAGTTGACTCGCCTTCCTGCATCCAAACCAGAGGACGAATTCCCGGGCGGTTACCAGGCTGGCTTGTATTGGAGAAAGATCGGCGGTTCATTATACGACTTCTATACATATGAATATGCCGGTGTAGATCAAGCAACCGGAGCTCCGTTGTATAATAAATATGTGACGGATGAGAATGGAAACGAAACCGGTGAAATTCAGAAAGTAGCTGCAATCGAAGATGCGACGAGACGTCAAAGCGGAAAAAGCTCTATACCCAACTTCGTAGGAGGTCTTGCTACAACATTTGAAGCATACGGATTTGACTTGACAATACAGACAGCATTCCAGTTAGGTGGTTATGTATACGACAGTTCCTATTCAAGTTTGATGAACCAAGGTGATGCCGGTACTAATTTCCATAAAGATATGTTCAATCGTTGGACTCCGACTCATACGGATACAAATATTCCGGCTTTGGGTTATCAAGTTACCGACCAAAATATTGCAAACGGTAACTATGTGGACTTCTTCTTGACAAAGGCTTCTTATTTCAGTCTGCGTAACCTTACATTAGGTTATACAATACCGAAAAATATTATGCAAAAGGCAGGTATTGAAAAATTGCGCGTATACTTGACTGGCGATAATATATGGTTGCTTTCGAAACGCAAGGGTTTGGATCCACGCCTGTACTTCACTGGTGAAACGAACTTCGCTTATTCAGCGTTAAGTACCTACTCCATCGGTTTAAATCTGACATTTTAAGTTAAAACGAACAATAAAAACAGATAAAATATGAAATTCAAAAAATATATAGCAGCAAGTATGATCGCATTGGCTGGACTGACTGCTTGTAGCGATTCATTCTTAGATACAGACTATACGGAATATCTGGATGAAGAAGCGGCTGGTGAAGCGGCTGGCAAAAATCCGGACGTGTTTTTGAACGGTATGTGGTCATGGATGGTTACAGCTGGTCAAACCAGCACTTCGCATGACGATTTCGGTTATATGGGCTCGCTTCATGCAACAGACATGATGGGGCAAGACATCTGTATGGCAGCTTCCCACTGGTTTAATTTTGACTATCAATTGGACAATCGAATGGAGGCCTATAGACGTACGAAATGTCACTGGGTTAATTTTTATACGATGATTGCAAAAGCGAATGAAATTATCAGTTTATATCCGGAAGGGGGTGAAACAATTTCACAGAAAGGTTTGTTAGGACAGGCTTATGCTATTCGGGGGCTTTCTTATATGCATTTGATCCAATTGTATCAATTTACAATAGATAAGAGTGGTAATATTAATACAGATGCACCGGGCGTTCCTTTGATATATGTGGATGCGGATGGTAAAACGGAAGAAGAAATAGCTTCGGCAAAAGGCCGTAATACTGTTGGTGTAGTGTTTGCTCAGATTGAAGCTGATTTATTGAAAGCGGTTGAAAATCTGGAATCTGGATACGAGCGTCCTTCCAAAAACTATATTGATGCCAGTGTTGCAAATGGATTCTTAGCGCGTTACTATCTGTTAAGCCAGCAATGGGAAAAGGCTGCTGCTGCTGCTGCCAAGGCCCGTGCAAACTATACAATCATGGATTCAAGTTCTTCTGGATTATATGATGGTTTTGTTACAGTAAACAATGTTGAATGGATGTGGGGATTTGCTCATACTACTGAAACCCAGACAACTTATGCCTCTTTCTTCTCCATGATCTCAAATATCGCTCCTGGATATGCCGGTATGGGATATGCTCCACGTCTGATTGATGCTAAATTATATTCCCAAATACCAGAAGAAGATGGTAGAAAAAAATGGTTCAACGGACCAGAGGGAGACAAAAATCAACCGACAGCAGCTGCGCAATTACCATACGCAAACGTTAAATTCGGGCATGTAAACGATTGGACGGATAACTATATGTATATGCGTGCAGCAGAGATGGTTCTGATTGAAGCGGAAGCTTATGCTCATTTGAATCAAGGTTCCAAAGCAGCTGAAGTATTGAAAGTATTGATGAACAAACGTCAGCCGAGTTGGAATAAAGCAACTGTAACTGTAGAAGATGTTTATTTGCAACGTCGTATCGAATTATGGGGAGAAGGTTTCTCTTTCTACGATTTGAAACGTCTGAACAAAGGTATTGATCGCTCTTATGAAGGCAATAATCATTTGGCTGGATACGACATTAAGGTTGATGCACATGATGTCAGATGGATATATCAAATACCTTTGTCTGAAATTCAGGAAAATAAATTGATCAACGCAGAAGATCAGAATCCATAATAATAAACTTGAGGATATTAATTAAAAGGATAAAGTAAAATGAAAAATATATTTAAAACATTCATTTCTTGTATCGTTTTGGCTGTTGGAGTAACAAGTTGTTATGACGAGATGGACAGTAAATCAAATATTGATGCAGAATATGAGCAAGCCAGCAATATCACAGCTTCCTTAGGGGAAAGTGCCGTTTTGACTTTTTCGGAAATTTCTGTAAACGGAAACATCAGTGGAACGGAGGGAGTGTTAGAGGCTGGGTTTATGGTGTCCACCTCTGCTGATTTTGCAAGTTATAATTCTTATAAAGCTGGTGAAGTTGCAAGCACATTCAGTAGTGTCATCAATAATTTAACGGAAAACACGACCTATTATATTCGTAGCTATGCTTATACAATTGGTGGTACGATAGTTAGTGAGGTAACTTCGATCACAACACCGGCAGCTCCTATTTTCGAATTAAATGGGGGTTATACGGCTGTAGATTATAATACGGAAGATAATAGCGCAGGTGAAAGTTATGAAGTGACAATTGAATTCGTTTCAGGCAGTACAACCGACATTAAAATTACAAACCTTTGGGATGGAGGTAAGACTATCAACGCAAAATACGATTCTAAGACAGGAAAAGTATCCATTCCAACCAAACAGGTCATTTTTGTCCATGCTGATTACGGAGACGTTTGGATGGAAGATGTAAATGGTAGTCAAAATATTTCCGGTTTGTTTACTCCTAAAGGTGGTTTCTTGAATATCAATGCATTTAGTGCAATATGTGGTGCAGGGACATTTGGAGATCGGTATGTAAAGATGAGTCACAAATAATAAACAGACTTATTTTTATTCAATCTAAAAGGAATCAAATATATTTAGTAAAGAGCTCGATATAATATCGGGCTCTTTTCTTTTGAACTTTCTTTTTGTTACTATTGCTGAGTAATACTATTGCTATTCAATATCCCGCTTTCGATACTGGCTTAAAATGTATATCAGATTCCAGTAAAATAGTTTAATCTGTATCAAAAAATAAGAAAGAAACCGGTAGAATTGCAGCACTGTTTGGAGGTGTTATGGATATGGCTATCATTTACACGAAAAGTATTAATATGTTGTATATTAAACAAATATACTTAGTCTGTGTTTAAAACGTCATCTTTTATAAATGGATGATGATTAATCAATGTATATTAATAACACATTGATAATCAATATTATACCTGCCGACTAAGTTCTGCAAAGACTCTGGTAGTTTCTTTTGTGGGTATGAAAGCCCAGGAAATTGGGGTTAAGCCGAAAGTAAATGTGGTGTTGGAGGGGGATAATCAAATGCTTGATGAAGTGATGATTGTCGCTTATGGTACTGCCAAGAAAAGTGCTTTTACAGGATCTGCTGCAACAATTAAAAGCGAGAAAATCACCTCTCGTCAAACTTCGAACGTTACGAATGCCTTGAGTGGGCAGGTTGCTGGTGTACAGACAACGAGCAATAGTGGACAGCCGGGTAAAGATGCAGAGGTCCGGATTCGGGGTATCGGATCTATTTCTGCCAGCAATAAACCTTTATATGTAGTTGACGGTGTCCCCTATGACGGTGAGATTTCGGCGATCAGCACTTCTGATATCGAATCTATGACTGTATTGAAAGATGCTGCTTCTAATGCATTGTATGGCGCCCGTGGTGCTAATGGTGTAATTTTGATTACGACTAAAAAAGGTAAAAGTGGCGAAGCTCGTGTCAGTCTTGATGCAAAATGGGGTGTGAATAAACGAGGAGTACCTAATTATGAAACAATTAATGACCCTGCTAAATTTTATGAATTGAATTATTCTTCTATTTATAATGCAGACTTGAAAGGTTATGCCGCAGCTGGTGATCTGGCCGGTGCCAATGCATATGCTAATCAAGCTTTGCTTTCCGGAACTTATTTAGGATATCAAGTCTATTCTGTTCCGACAGGAGAACTGTTGATCGGTATGGATGGAAAACTGAATCCGAAAGCTACGCTTGGTTATTCCGATGGAACCTATTATTATATTCCGGATAATTGGTCGGATGAAATTTTCGAAAATAATGTTCGCCAGGAATATAATTTAAGCGTTAGCGGTGCTTCTGACAAAATGAACTATTATATGTCTGCTGGTTATCTGGATGATCAGGGTATCGTCCCTAATTCAGGTTTTCAACGTTATTCAGCTCGTTTGAAGGCGGATTATCAAGTGAAACCGTGGTTGAAGTTGGGTGCTAATGTTTCATTTACTCACTATGATAGCCGTGAGCAGGATACAGAAGGCGGAACTTCAAATGCGAACATATTCTATGCCTCTAATATTATGGGGGCGATATATCCGATGTATATCCGTGATGCACAGGGAAATATAATGACTGATAACCGTGGCTTCCAACGTTATGATTATGGGAAGAAAGGACAAGATACGAATGGATCTCGTAATACTATCCCTAATGCTAACCCGTTGGCCAGCTATATGTTGGACAAGATGAAATATTCCGGAGACGTAGTTAGCGGCAAATGGTTTGCAGATGTTGATATCTGGGGTGGCATCAAGGCCAAGGTGAATATTGGAGTGGATGCCAATAACGTTCGGAATACCGATATGGTGAATCCGTTCTATGGACAATATTCGGAAACGACAGGTGTCGGTGGTTTGATTTCTGTTTCAACCCAACGTACATTCAGTGTTAATCAGCAGTATTTATTGACATACAATAAAACGTTTGATGATGTACACAATCTGGATGTTTTAGCCGGTCATGAAAATTATAACTATAAATACCAATATTTGTATGGCCAGCGTGAAAAACTGTATAACCCGAATGTCCCGGAATTGGATAATGGTATTTCAAATCAGTATAACTCATCTTATTCAAAAGATTATGCGACTGAAGGTTGGTTGTTCCGCGTTCAGTATGATTATGATGGGAAATATTTCGGTTCGGCTTCTTATCGTCGTGATGCTTCTTCTTGCTTCCATCCGGATAATCGTTGGGGTAACTTTTGGTCTGTCGGTGCAGGTTGGTTATTGAATAAAGAAGCTTTCCTGGAAAATCAAAGTTGGATTAATATGTTGAAGTTTAAAATCAGTTACGGTTTGCAGGGAAATGACAATTTGATGTATCAAGGTGGTTTGTATCGCAACTACTATCCGTATCAGGATCAGTTTACTTTGGCAAACAGTAATGGAGATTTCTCAACTTCTCTATATTATAAAGGAAATAAAGATATCACATGGGAAACTTCTCACAGTTTTAATACCGGTTTTGACTTTACGTTCTGGGGAGGCAAACTGAGTGGTTCTGCAGAGTACTTCTCTCGTAAGACTACGGATATGCTTTATTTCAAACCGGTTGCGGCTTCGATGGGATATTCCCGTTTTCCGGAAAATGTCGGTTCTATGGTGAACCGTGGTGTTGAAATCGATTTGAATTCGAATATTATCGAAACAAAAGATTTCTCATGGAGCGTAAATTTGAATTTGACTCATTTCAAAAACAAAGTGTTGGAGCTGGCGCCTGAGCTGAATGGCCAGATGATTGATGCAGGTCGTATCTATCGCGAAGATGAATCAATGTTTCAGCTTTATTTACCGAAGTATGCCGGTGTAAATCCTGAAACGGGAGAAAGCCAGTGGGCTTTGTTGAAGCCGGATGCTGAGGGCAACACGGTTACGACTTCTTATTCCACTGCTACAGAAAACCGTTTTGCGACAGGAGATATCCTTCCTAAAGTATATGGAGGATTCGGTACAAGTTTTACGGCATACGGTTTTGACTTGTCGCTCTCATTTGCCTATCAGCTAGGTGGCCGTATTTTAGACTACACATATCAGGAAATGATGAGCCCGGCTGCTACGGGTAGTGCTTTGCATAAAGACATGCTGAATGTATGGACTTCCGAGAACAAGAATACGGATGTTCCCCGTATGAATGTAAATGATAAATATACAAACCGGTTGTCCGATCGCTTTTTGACAAGCTCTGATTATCTGAGCCTTCAAAATATAACATTCGGCTATACTCTGCCGAAAAACCTGACTCGTAAATTACAGATTGAAGGCGTGCGTTTGTACTTTGTTGCAGATAACGTCGCCTTGTTGACTGCCCGCAAAGGGCTGGATCCGCGTCAAGGTTATGTCGCTTCTGATAATGTTTATTCGCCGATCCGTACAATTTCGGGTGGTATATCATTGAATTTCTAATCCGTTAAATTGTTTTTGAATATGAAATTAACAAACAAATATATGATGTTCGCAACAGCCGCCCTGCTGCTGGCATCTTGCGATTTGGATAAATATCCTGAAGGTCAATATGTTTCTGACAATCAGAAAGAAGAAACGATCAAGGACAGACCTAATTTGGTCACGGCCGAAGTAAATGCCATGGCTGCTAAATTGAATGCTTACGGAACGATTTCCGATGATGCGACAACCTATCATAATGATTATGGAGTCCCGGCTGTCTCTATGGCCTTGGAGTCTGGAGGACAGGATCTTGTAGCACTGGTTACAGGATATAACTGGTTCAATACTTCTCAGAATTATTCAGATCGTGTTTATGACAGTTCTACAGATGAACTGATTTGGAAAACTTTTTATAATCATCTGAAGGCCGCAAATAGTGTATTGAGCTTGATTGATTCTGCTACAGAAGATGCTTCTTTGAAAATCTATCGTGGTCAGGCTTTGGCAGCTCGTGCATACGACTATTTGAATCTGGTTCAGATTTATCAGTTTACTTATGCAGGTCATGAAAATGCTTTGGCTGTTCCCATTGTAACGGAAAAGATGTCTGACGAAGAAATGCAGAACAATCCGCGTGCTACTGTCCAGCAGGTATATGATCAGATTATGAGCGATTTGAATCAGGCAGCAGAATTGTTGGCCGGTTTTGATAATGGAGCGAATAAAGACCAATTGGATGAAGCGGTCGTATATGGCTTGCGTGCCCGTGCCAATCTGTTGATGCAGAAATGGGCTGATGCAGCAAAAGATGCAGAAAGAGCTATTGCCGGCGGAACACCGCAATCATTGGCAGAAGTATCTACTCCGACATTTAATTCTGCTACTGCAAATTCTTGGTTATGGGGTGTCATGATCACTCCGGATAATGATGTTGTACAAACCGGTATTATAAACTGGCCTTCTCATTTGTGTTCTTTTACGGGGAACGGATATACTTCAGGTGTTCCTGACGGATACAGAAAAGTGAATACGGATTTATATGACCAGATTCCGGATACTGATATTCGTAAACAATGGTTTTTGTCTCCGGATAGCACATCTTCGTTGATAGACAACGAAACAATAGAAGGATCTTCTATTGTTGAGTATTTCGGTCTTGAACCATATGTAAATACTAAGTTCGGTGCTTATCAGAGTGTGTTTGGGAACACGACTAATGCTTCGGATTGGCCGTTGATGCGTGTGGAAGAAATGTATTTGATTAAAGCGGAAGCTGAAGCAATGAGTGGAAATCTGGCGGCAGGTAAATCTACATTGGAAAACTTCGTGCAAGCCTATCGCGACCCTTCTTTTGTTAGTAAAGCTACTTCGCCACAGCAATTTCAAGATGAAGTCTGGCTGCAGCGTCGTATGGAACTTTGGGGCGAAGGTCATTCGTTGTTCGACCTTTTACGCTTAAAGAAGCCGGTTATACGTAAAAATACGAATTATCATGCTTCCGTACAGTTTAATTTGGAGCCGGAATCCCAGATAATGATCTACCGTATTCCGCAATGTGAAATGGAGACCAATACAGGTATTTCTGATGCAGATAATAATCCGGCGGCTCCACAACCTGCTTTATAAAAGAAATAAGGTTTATATCCGGAAAAGGAATGAAGAGGCGTGTTCAAAAAACACGCCTCTTTTTTTGTCTCTGTCCGGGCTTTTGCAGGATAGCTTGGCTGATAGTTGTTCTTCTATTGAAACACGAAATATAACAAACTTTTAGTTTGTCTCATACGAAACAAAGAACTTATTATTGTTCCTTCGTGTTCTCATTCAGAAAATAATGTATATCATGGAAAAAGTTATTTACAATCTGGTGTTCAATCGGAAAAAGCGGTTGAATGCAGAAGGAAAGGCTTTGATTCAGGTAGAGGCTTACCTGAATAGGCAAAAGAAGTATTTCTCAACGAAAATCTATGTTAAGCCCACACAATGGGATAGCAAGAGAAAAGCTGTGAGGAACCATCCCAATATGGATGAACTCAATCAGTACATTGAGGATTATATTACTTATTTGGAACGGATCGAATTAGATATGGTCCAAAGCGGACGTCCGTTTTCTTTGAAGTATTTGAGGGAAAGGGGAGATTTTGAATCCGTCTCTTCCTCTTTTGTCTCTTTTATGAAAAATGAGATCAATCATAGTAACTTAAGACTTTCCACATTGAAGAACCATTTATCCTCTTTGCAGGTTTTGTGCCAGTATCAGCCACAAGTCTCTTTTGATGATCTTACCTTTAATTTCCTTTGTGGTTTTGAACATTTTCTTCTTGAGCAAAAGTACCACCGGAATACGATTGCCAAGCATATGAAGCATCTGAAAAGATATGTCAACCTGGCGATTAATAAGGATTTGTTTGAATTGCAGAAATATCCTTTTCGTAAGTATAAGATTAAATATATGGAGAGCAAGCGTGGTCATCTGACACCTGAGGAATTGGGAAGGTTGGAGAATATCGCTCCTAAATTGCAACGAACGCTCAGACGGACGCTTGATATGTTCCTTTTCAGCTGCTATACCGGGCTGCGCTTTTCCGATATTGTCAATATACGACCGGATAATTTTCATCTGATCGATGATAAGTTATGGCTGGTCTATTCATCGGTCAAGACGGATGTGAACGTCCGGCTTCCTTTGTTTCTGCTATTCGACGGAAAAGCTCTTGTTGTTTATGAACGCTATTGCAAGCGTTATTCAAGAACGTTGTTTGGAGTTTCTGTTTCGGCAAACTCGAATGTAAATAAACAGTTGAAAAGGATTTGCCGGCTGGCGGAAATAGATAAAAGGTTGTCTTTCCACATGGCACGCCATACCAACGCTACCTTATTATTATATAATGGAGCGAATATCACGACAGTCCAGAAGTTGCTGGGGCATAAAAGTGTACGGACAACGGAAATCTACAGTGATATTATGGATATGACTGTTATACGTGATCTGGAAAATATCACATTGAAATAAAATAAGGTAATAGATACGGGGGCAGTGCATTCTCTGATACACACTGCCCTGATCTTTCATGATTTTATTCAGTGCCCAAGAGTTGTAAATATGACAAAATGTTATCTTATTATGGTTTTTATAGGTGTGTGCTGCCGTGTGTGCTTACTTTTTATCATATTTTCTGTTGTCAAACATTAAAATAGCCTTGAATTTTTACTGTATTTATACTTTGAAAAGTAAATAAAATATGCGACTTTTGTTGGCATGATGAGTCAACCGTTAGCAGAGAGATTACGTCCGAAAACGTTGGACGATTATATCGGGCAGAAACACCTGGTTGGTCCGGGGGCTGTCCTTAGAAAGATGATTGATGCGGGTCGTGTCCCCTCTTTTATATTGTGGGGACCTCCGGGAGTAGGAAAGACTACGCTGGCGCAGATTATTTCGAATAAGCTGGAAGCTCCGTTCTACACGTTGAGCGCAATCAGTTCAGGAGTGAAAGATGTGCGGGAAGTGATAGAAAAGGCAAAAGGCAATCGCTTTTTCAATACCGTTTCACCGATCCTGTTTATTGACGAAATACATCGTTTTAGCAAGTCGCAGCAGGATTCCCTGCTCAATGCTGTAGAGACAGGTGTGGTAACCTTGATCGGAGCCACGACAGAGAATCCCTCGTTCGAGGTCATCCGTCCGTTGCTTTCCCGCTGTCAGGTATATGTTTTGAAATCATTGGAGAAAGCTGATCTGTTGACCTTGTTGAATAAGGCGGTTACCGAAGATATCATATTGAAGGATATGAATATCGTGTTGGCCGAGACGGATGCCATGTTGCGTTATTCCGGTGGCGATGCGCGGAAACTGCTGAATATCCTGGAGCTTGTCGTTGCTGCGGAAGAAGGAAATGAAAAGATTGAAATAACAGATGAAAAGGTGGTGGAGCGCTTGCAGGAAAATCCGGCAGCGTACGATAAAGGAGGGGAGATGCATTATGACATCATATCCGCTTTTATCAAATCCATTCGCGGAAGTGATCCGGATGCCGCTGTCTATTGGCTGGCTCGTATGGTTGCCGGTGGCGAAGATCCGGAATTTATAGCCCGCCGTCTGGTTATTTCAGCATCGGAAGATATCGGATTAGCGAATCCGAATGCTCTGTTGTTGGCAAATGCCTGTTTTGATGCCTTGAAGAAAATCGGCTGGCCTGAAGGACGGATCATTTTGGCGGAAACGACCGTTTATCTGGCATGCAGTCCTAAAAGCAATTCGGCTTATATGGCGATTAATGATGCGTTAGAGTTGGTGAACCGTACAGGAAACTTGCCTGTTCCCCTTCATTTGCGAAATGCACCGACAAAATTGATGGCGGAGCTGAATTACGGAAAAGATTACAAATATGCGCACGATTATGAAAATCATTTTGTCAAGCAAGAGTTCCTTCCAAAGGAGATTTTAAACGAACGGCTGTGGAAAGGACAGGAAAATCCGTCCGAACACAAACTAATTGAACAGATGAGGCGTTTGTGGGGGGATAGATATCAGAATTGACAATTGATAATAGACAATTGGCAATTGAGGAATAAGTGTAATTGATAAAGATAATTATCATGTCGTTTTGCTAATAATTATCAATCATCGATTGTCAATTGTCAATTTATTTTGTACATTAGCCGCCTGTTTTGGGGAAATTAGTTACTTAAATTATATTTAACATTAAAAAAACATTGGTATGAAGAAGCACAATTTTTATGCAGGTCCCTCTATCTTGAGCGAGTATACAATTAAAAATACGGCCGCTGCAGTAGAGAATTTTGCGGGTATGGGTTTATCTCTTCTTGAAATCTCCCACAGAAGTAAAGAATTCGTTGCCGTGAACGATGAGGCGCGTGCGCTGATCAAAGAATTGCTGGATGTTCCTGCTGGCTATGAGGTTGTTTTCCTGGGTGGAGGTGCAAGCATGCAGTTCTGTATGGTTCCTTACAACCTGTTGAATAAGAAAGCTTCTTATTTAGATACCGGTACATGGTCGTCCAAAGCCATCAAGGAAGCTAAGCTCTTCGGGGAAGTCGAGGTTGTGGCATCTTCTAAAGATAAAAACTATACATATATTCCGAAAGATTATACGATTGCCGACGATGCGGATTATTTCCATATTACGACCAATAATACGATTTACGGAACGGAAACTCGCAAAGATCCGGATGTGAAACAACGTTTGGTCGCCGATATGTCGTCCGATATTTTCTCCCGTCCGATCGATGTATCCAAATATGACATTATCTATGCCGGGGCACAGAAGAATCTGGCTCCTGCCGGTGTGACGCTGGCTATTGTTCGTGTGGATGCTTTGGGACATGTGGAACGCCCGATCCCGACAATGTTGAACTATAAGACTCATGTGGACAAGGATTCCATGTTTAACACTCCTCCCGTGCTGCCGATCTATGCTGCGTTGCAGACATTGAAATGGTATAAGGAACAAGGCGGTGTTGCCGCTATGGAAAAGAAGGACATGGAAAATGCCGCTATCCTGTATGATGAAATCGATCGTAACAAGTTGTTCAGAGGGACTGTTGCAGCCGAAGACCGTTCTATCATGAATGTATGTTTCGTGATGAATGACGAATATAAGGAACTGGAAGACGAATTCAGCAAATTTGCTGCGGCTGCCGGTATGGTCGGTATCAAGGGACACCGCTCTGTCGGTGGTTTCCGTGCCTCACTGTACAACGCAATGCCTAAGAGCAGCGTTGAAGCTTTGGTTGCATGTATGAAGGATTTTGAAAAACAGCATTGATTATGGCAAAGATATTAGTAGCAACAGATAAACCTTTCGCAGCGATAGCTGTGAAAGGTATCCGCGAAGTAGTGGAAGGGGCAGGCGATGAACTGATCCTGTTGGAAAAATACGGTGAAAAGGCCAAACTGCTGGAGGCAGTCAAGGATGTGGATGCAATCATTATCCGCAGTGACGTGATCGATGCCGAAGTGCTGGATGCCGCCAAGCAGTTGAAGATAGTGGTTCGTGCCGGAGCCGGTTACGATAACGTCGACCTGGCTGCTGCGACAGTTCATAATGTTTGTGTGATGAATACACCGGGGCAGAACTCCAATGCCGTTGCCGAATTGGCTTTCGGAATGATGGTAATGGCTGTCCGCAACTTCTATAACGGAACATCGGGAACAGAATTGAAAGGAAAGAAATTGGGAATCCACGCATACGGCAACGTAGGTCGCAATGTGGCCCGTATCGCAAAAGGTTTCGGAATGGAAATCTATGCATTCGATGCTTTCTGTCCGGCTTCGGCCATTGAAGCGGATGGTGTGAAACCGGTCGCTTCACCGGAAGAACTCTATGCTACCTGCGATATCGTTTCTTTGCATATTCCCGCAACTGCCGAAACAAAGAACTCCATCAATTACGCTCTGGTCGGCAAGATGCCGAAAGGGGGCCTGTTGGTCAATACAGCCCGTAAGGAAGTGATCAACGAAGCCGAACTGATCAAGTTGATGGAAGAACGCGCAGACTTGAAATATGTAACCGACATCATGCCCGTAGCCAACGAAGAGTTTGCCGCCAAGTTTGCCGGCCGCTATTTCTCCACTCCTAAAAAGATGGGTGCACAGACTGCCGAAGCCAATATCAATGCCGGTATTGCCGCTGCCAAGCAGATCGAAGGCTTCCTGAAAGAAGGATGTGAAAAGTTCAGAGTAAATAAATAGATTTATCTAAATTATCATGGCACGAATTAAACCTTTCAAAGGAATCCGTCCTCCTAAAGATTTGATCGAACAAGTGGCTTCCCGTCCTTACGATGTGTTGAACTCGGAAGAGGCACGCGAAGAAGCGAAGGGAAATGAAAAATCATTATATCATATCATCAAACCGGAGATCGACTTTCCGGTCGGGACGGATGAACACGATCCTGCCGTTTATCTGAAAGCTGCCGCCAATTTCCGGATGTTCCAGGAAAAGGGCTGGTTGGTGCAGGATAAGGAGGAATGTTACTATGTGTATGCCCAGACCATGAACGGCAAGACACAATACGGCTTGGTTGTCGGTGCGTATGTGCCCGATTATATGAATGGCGTTATCAAGAAGCATGAGCTGACACGGCGTGACAAGGAGGAGGACCGCATGAAGCATGTCCGGGTGAATAATGCCAATATCGAACCGGTGTTCTTTGCTTATCCCGACAATGCCGAACTGGATCAGATTGTCGCCAAATATACATCCCGCAATCCGGAATATGACTTCGTCGCGAAAGACGACGGTTTCGGCCATACGTTCTGGATCATTGACGAGCCGGCTGATATTGCCCGCATCACGGAACTGTTCGGCGAAATGCCTTCCCTGTATATTGCCGACGGCCATCACCGTTCCGCCGCCGCCGCCCTGGTCGGTGCGGAGAAAGCCAGACAGAACGCGGCTCATAAAGGGGACGAGGAGTATAACTATTTTATGGCTGTCTGTTTCCCGGCAAACCAGTTGACGATTATCGACTATAACCGTGTGGTGAAAGACTTGAACGGCTTGTCGGAAGAGGAATTTCTGGCTAAATTGGAAAAGAACTTCGTCGTGGAAGAAAAGGGCGCGGATATTTATAAACCGGCAGCTTTGCATAATTTCTCCCTCTATTTGGCAGGAAAATGGTATTCGTTGACAGCCAAGCAAGGCACATACAACGATAACGATCCGATCGGTGTCCTGGATGTGACGATCTCTTCCAACCTGATTTTAGATGAGATTCTGGGCATAAAAGATCTTCGTTCGGATAAACGCATCGATTTCGTAGGCGGTATCCGTGGGCTGGGAGAATTGAAGAAACGTGTCGACAGTGGCGAGATGAAGGTCGCGTTGGCGCTTTATCCTGTCACCATGAAGCAATTGATGGATATTGCCGATACCGGTAATATCATGCCTCCCAAGACAACCTGGTTCGAACCGAAACTGCGTTCCGGTCTGGTTATCCATAAGCTCGAATAAAATGATTTCACATTCACAAGCCTGCTTGATGCTTGTGTGATGCCGATTTACAGTGAAGGCTGAGTATGCGGAGGGTGATCCCGCCTGCATACGGCCTTCACTTTTTTTATTTGGTTGTTCGGACACTTTTATGTAAGTTTGTGAGTATTACGCAAAGAATATGAAAAGAATCAGAAACATAGTATTTGATCTGGGAGGCGTCTTGATCGACCTGGACCATCACCAGGCTGTAAGCCGATTTGAGGAAATAGGAGTGAAGGATGCAAAACAGTTGCTCGATCCTTATGAGCAGAAAGGCTTTTTCCTTGAACTGGAGAATGGAAAGATCGATGTCGATACTTTCTGTCGCAAGTTATGCGAGCATACCGGCAAGCAACTTTCTTATGATGAAATCAAATATGCCTGGATGGGTTTTATTGCCGATGTCCCGCAATACAAGTTGGATTTCCTGTTAGAGTTGCGAAAGAAATATAAGGTTTATTTGTTGAGCAATACGAATCCGATTGTCCAGTCGTGGGCGAGGAGCGAGGCGTTCACCCCCGCCGGTCGTCCTATATCTGCTTATTTCGACAAAATGTATACTTCCTATGAAGTTGGGGTGACGAAGCCGGATGCCGCCATCTTCGACCGGATGATAGAAAATGCCCCGCTTATTCCCGCTGAAACGCTGTTTGTCGACGATGCCAAATCGAATATAGAGGTTGGACAAGGGCTCGGTTTCCACACCTATCAGCCGGAAAACGGAGAGGATTGGCGGGAAGCTGTCCTGAATATACTGGCAAAGTAATCTTCCAGTCTGTTTTTGGGGGAGATGTCTCATGATAAAAAAGCTATAGCCTGTTTCCAAAAAGGTTATAGCTTTTTTCTTGGAAAGCTATGGCTTGTAAACGGAAAACCTATAGCTTTTTGGAGGGCTTGGAACGTTTTTTAGGCCCCCAAATATAGAAAAGGACAATTTGACCGCAATATTTCCCCTACACTTTTT
>ENA-OROE01000465-OROE01000465.1-human-gut-metagenome-genome-assembly--contig:-NODE-465-length-40721-cov-4.653642_pt1 | contig 40721 bp, 40 predicted proteins | sample MGYA00242126_ERZ509044 | MGnify/ENA primary metagenome ERZ509044 (study PRJEB26280, sample SAMEA2338716) | human gut metagenome | biome: human gut; feature: human-associated habitat; material: faeces... | reverse complement strand
GGGCCGTGTCTCAGTCCCAATGTGGCCGTTCATCCTCTCAGACCGGCTACTGATCATCGCCTTGGTAGGCCGTTACCCCACCAACTAGCTAATCAGACGCAGGCCCATCCTCTAGCGATAGCTTATAAATAGAGGCCATCTTTCACAGCATCCTCATGCGAGATTGCTGTCACATTCGGTATTAGCACCCCTTTCGGGATGTTGTCCCCATCTAGAGGGCAGGTTGCCCACGCGTTACTCACCCGTTCGCCACTAAGATTATCGAAATAATCTCCGTTCGACTTGCATGTGTTAGGCATGCCGCCAGCGTTCGTCCTGAGCCAGGATCAAACTCTCCAATAAAGTTTATTGAAGAACTAATCTAGCTCTTATTATTTAAAAAAGAAGTTATTTGACTTGGTCTTGCGCTTTCGCGCTCGACCCGCACATTCGCTTTTTTCTAGGTTTATGTTCAGTTTTCAAGGTTCAGTGCCTAGCGATTTTGGCTTTTGTTTTGTTGCCGTATCGCGTCGACTTGTATATAATACCATGTGACCTGCATTATGTCAACACCTTTTTTGTTACTTTTTTAACATTTTTTCGTGAAACACGTGGCTCAGTATTCAAATAAAGTATCATGTATACACGCTTTAAAGCACCTAAAATTTCTTCAAAAAATCTCAAAAAAAGTTAAAATTTCTACCGAAAAACGGCAAAATCTGCGTAAATTTCTCCAAAAAAAAATCGAGCTGACGCAAGAATTTTTTCTCTCGTCAGCTCTTTTTTATTGCACTAATACCATTCTATTTTACTTCAATCGGCAGCTTAATCAGCTTCTGCTGCTCGCCGCTATTATCCAGCATCACAAAAATTTCTTCTGCATTACCGGTTTCCCAATCAGCTTTAAACAATTCAATCGGATAAAGCTTATGAATTTGGCGCCAGCTGCTAAATTTATATGCAGGAATATATCGGCGCACCTTTTCCTCATCACGCCAAAAAGCAGAAACTGCCTCAAAAATTGCTTCCGTCTGCCACTTCAGCCACTCCGGACGCCATTGCGGTATCTCGCAGAATACGTCAAAACGCAGAATCTCCAGCAATTCCGTTTGCTGCTCTACATAGTTTTCTTCTATAAACTGCTTTAAGATAGCTGCTACACCCTTGGCGTTATGTGTCTGCGGATAGAAGCCTGCCTTCACCCACCACTGCGTCAGCTGTCTGTAAAAGGCAAAGGCTGTCATGCCGGAAGCACGCAGCAATGCCCTCAATGTATATTTAAAGCCACCGCTGTTGGCCGTCTGGTCCAGAATATTATCTAAGTGCTTCAAATACAGCATATCCTCATATGGCATATACTTAGTCGCCAAAATCTCATAAGGCGGTTCGTCCATATAACGCAAATCATGCTGCTCGGTTTCACGACGCATCTGAGTTCCCGGCAGAACCTTTAAAAAACCCAACTGCAGCATATCCGCACCCAAACCGTAAACATCATCAAAGGATTTGGCAAATGTCGGCAAATCTTCATAAGGTAAGCCTGCAATCAAATCAACATGGATATGCATATTACCGAAGGACAGCAGACGTTTGACATTAGCAGACAGCTTTTCCCAGTTATCCTGCCTGTTGATAGCTTTTAATGTTGGCTGATGCGTGCTCTGAATGCCGATTTCCAGCTGGAAGCGTCCCTTCGGCACCGTCGCCAGAAAATCCATAACGCGCTCAGACAGTATATCAGCCTTGATTTCAAAGTGGAAGGTTGCATTTGTATCAGCCTGCGCCAGATGTCGCATCATCGGCAGAAAGTATTTTTCATCCAGATTGTAAGTACGGTCTACGAATTTCACCAAAGGCACACCTGCAGCAATAAATCGGTCCAAATCGCGCAGCACTAGCTCCAGTGGACGCTTGCGCACAGAGCGCGATATACCGGACAGGCAATACGCGCAATTAAACGGGCAGCCACGCGTGCATTCGTAATAAACTATCTTGTGCTCCGCCAGCATTTTTTCCAAATCAGGGTACGGGAAACGCAGCAAGGACATATCCTCCAGCACAGTGATGCCTCCGTTCAGGTTCACCTGCTCCCCTTCGCGATATGCAATATGCTTGGGCACAGCGCCACCGCCGACCAAACACTGCAGCAGCTCGCTGAATACCAGCTCCCCCTCTCCCTGCACGATATAGTCTGCCTGCGGCAGCTCCGCAAAAATTCTCTCTGCATCAAATGCTACCTCCGGTCCGCCAATCACGATTGCTGCTTGCGGACACAGTTTACGCAGCATTCGTATAAGTTTAAAAACGAATGGTTTATTCCATATATGCACCGAAAAGCCGTAGACCTGTGCCGGTACAGCCATAATTTTTTCTAACACCGCTAAAATCGGCGTGTTAATTGTTTCTTCTATTAATGTTACCTCATGCCCTTGCGCTTTGGCATATTCGCCGACATAGCGCAGACCAAGGCCGGTATGGATATATTTACTGTTAATTGCGCTTAATACTACTTGCATTTCTTTGCTCCTCAAATTTTTAACCACAAATACAGAAAAAGCTCTACAACCGAAGCTGTAGAGCCTAAATTTACTGGTGCCGAAGGCCGGACTCGAACCGGCACGAGCGTGAACCCGCTTGATTTTGAGTCAAGTGCGTCTGCCAATTCCGCCACTTCGGCATAAGTTCCAATCACTCGGAACAATAGTAATTATACTCGTTTCTTAAAGCTTTGTCAATAGCCTTATTTAAAAATTCTTATAGAGGGTTACTTTCCCAACAGCGCCTTCAGCTCCTTGAGCTTAGCAGCAAACTTCTGCAGCGTTACCGTTACAGGCTGCGGCGTATTCAAATCCACGCCGGCGTTCTTCAGGATGTTCAGCGAATAATCGCTGCCGCCCGCATGCAGGAAGCCCAGATATTTTTCCACCGCTCCCGCTTCGCCGCTTAAAATTGCGCTGGCGAAGGCGGTCGCCGCACTGTAACCTGTTGCGTACTTGTACACATAAAACGGCGTATAGAAGTGCGGGATACGGGACCATTCGCTTGCCAATTCCTTGTCCACAGTCAGCGCCGGGCCATAGTAATCCCTGTTGCTCTGCAGCCAGTATTCCTCCAGCTTTTCAGCCTGCAGGGAACGGCCTGCAGTGATTTCGCCGTGAATATATCTTTCGAATTCAGCAAACTGCACCTGTCTGTAAACCGTTGTGCGTACTGCCTCCAAAAACTGGTTCAAAAGATAAATCTTTTGCTCCGCCGTAGCATGCTTCAAGGTATGCTCCAGCAATAGGTTTTCGTTCGTTGTGGACGCAACCTCAGCGCAGAAAATCGTATATTCCGAATTAACATAGCTTTGTGCCTGACTGCTGAAATAGCTGTGCATAGCATGGCCCATTTCATGCGCAATGGTAGAAATGCTGTTATAGCGCGGCTGATAATTGAGCAGCACAAAGGGATGCACGCCGTACACGCCCCAGGAATATGCGCCGGAGCGCTTGCCCTTGTTTTCGTAAACGTCAATCCAGCCTTCGGTCATGCCTTTGTGGAGTGCCGTCAGATATTCCTTGCCTAATGGTGCCAGTGCCTCCTCAACCTTGGCGCAGGCCTCCGGAAAGCTGCTGGCAAAGCTGTCGCCTGCATTGGAAATAGGCATATACATATCATAGTAATGGAATTCATCTACGCCAAGTACATCCTTCTTCAACTGGATATACTCATGCAGAGGCGCAAAGTTATCATGCACGGTATCAATCAGTCCGTCGTAAAGACTGGACGGAATATTATCCTCTGCCAACGCTGCTTCCAGTGTATCTTTATAGTTATGCACGGTAGCATAAAAATAACCGGTGCGTGCAGAGCCTGTGAGTGTTGCTGCCAGCGTATTGCGGTATTGATGATAGGTATTCATCAGGCCGGTAAAGGAATTTTTACGCAGTACACGGTCAGGAGAGGTCATATTCAGCAGATAGCAGCCTTCGCTGACGCTAGTCTTGTTGCCCTGTCCGTCGGTAATTTCCGGGAACTGCATATCGGCACTCACAAGTGCGCGGAAGGCCGCTGCCGCCGTGCCTGTTGCCAAATGGCTTTGCGCAAAAACAGCCTCTTTATCTGCAGACAAAACATGGCCTGATAAACGAACCATATTTTCAATATAAAAACGGTATTCTGCCAATGCAGGCTCTTCGTCCAGCATTTGCAGCAGTTTTTCCTTACCTAAGGCCAGCATTTCCGGCTCTACAAAAGCGTTAGCGTTACTGAAGGCTGCTGCCATACCTTCGGCCTCGCCTGCGAGCGCCTGCAGCTTCTGGTCCGTATTATCCGCATCCTGCTGCAAGCGTGCGTAAGCGTAAATCTTATCCAGCAGCTTTGCCAACTCTTCCTGCAGCTTTAAGGCTGCACAGACTGCGGCTGCAGTATTCAGTTGGCCCTGCATAGCCTGCAGCTGCGGCAGCTTGCTCTTATATTCTTCGCAGGCCGCCTGCCAATCATTTTCACCGGCATATATATCGCTTACATGCCATTTGCAGGCTGCCGGAATCTGCTCTCTGGCAACATTGCTTCCATGAAGCGGAGTAGTATTTTTTTCTTCTGTCATTATCAATCAGCTCCTTATTAAACTGCTTATTTAGGCCACAGGCTGGGATTGCCGTATTTAGCATCCAGCTCATCACTGAACCAGCGTCCGTTCAGCACATTATGAATTATATAATTTTTGCTTTGCTCATTGATGCTCTTATCATTTGCCATCTCGGCCAAAATGCCGGCATAGCTTACTCTGCTGTTGATGCTGCTGATGCGTGCATGCTGACGGTTGGCATCCAATACAAGCTCCGGACGGTAGGTGGGATTCCATGCCTGCCATGTCGTACCCAAAGCCGGAGTATTAGGATTACCGGTACGCATAAAGGCTGCAATCGAAGCAATAAATGCTTTGCTCAGTTCTTTGGAGCCTGCCTGCTCAAAGGCATCGGTATTTTTGGTATAGCCGTAGCCCTGATCCGTCAGGAAGGGCTGGAAGATGCCATGCAACGCACCGTTACGCACCATATATTCCTTGCCGACAACGTCAGCAGTATGAGCAAAAGCAAAGCTGCAGACATACATATCGGCCTTATAATGCGGATACAAAACCTCGGCAGACTGCTGGCCGTTGAAGAAGCCATACAAAGCACTGCCGTATTTATTGGCAAATTTAAATTCACTCGTAGTCTTATAATCGTTATTGATCAAGCCAAGACGATCCTTGAAGAAGGGGTCACGTGCAGCAAAGGAGCTGAACTCGTCAGCACTTGCCAGCATCAGCAGCGGTACGCTGTAGTAATGCTTCGTAGCAAAGCCTTCTACCGGCAGCACCTCTCCATCGCCATAAAGATGCGGAAAGACGCTCATGCGGATGACAGCGCCTGCCATCACCGGCGCCAGACGCTCTGCCGGCATTGCCTGCAGATATTGACGCACGGCCTTTTTATCCTTGCCGTTGTCACTAAGCAGCCAGTTTTCGGCGTTAATCAGATTATTCTGTTTACCGTCCTCTACCACCATCGGCGCTAATTTCTGTGCGATAGTTTTCTTGCTCTTGTCATCATCGGCAACCGTCAGACCGCCGCTGAAGGAAATAGCCTTATCAAATTTATTTTTGAAAACAGGCGAAATCAGCATCGCCATAACATCACGTCCGCCGGCAGAAAAACCGGAAACAGTAATATTCTTGGCGTCACCGCCGAACTCCTTGATATTTTCGCGCACCCAGTCCAAGGCTGCAGCCTGGTCAAGAAAGCCAAAGTTACCGCTCTTTTCCTTCTTGTTGCCGTCTGCCAGAGCAGGCAGATTGTTAAAGCCAAAAAGTCCCAGGCGATACTGCACGGAAACATAGACCATGTTGCCTTCCTGCGCCAGCTTGTTGCCCTCCATCAGATGGCTGTTGCTGGCCTGATTATTGCCGCCGTGGATATAAACCAGTACCGGCAAATTTTTTTCCTGCGTATCAGGGCGCACAATATCCAACGTCAGCATGCCCTCCTGCCCGAGCACCTTTTTGCCGTTGTATTGGATATTCGCCGGTGCAGCCTTGGTGCAGTCCAAAATTCCCTTATGCTTTTTAGCCTGCTGCGCCTCACGCCAGCGGTCAGCGCCCGTCGGCTGCTGCGCATACGGAACACCCAGCCATTGCACTACCTGATGCTTGTCATCATAAGCACCGGCAACAACACCCTGCTGGGTTTTTACTTCATTATTAAAATTGGCAGCCTCAGCCGCAGTTGTAAAAACGCTTGCCGCCAGCAGCGAAGCAAGCACGTATTGTATCTTTTTCATCTGTATCATCTGCTCCCTCATAGAAATTTATTAAACACTTACTTTCTATTATAAAGAAGTAACGCCAGCTTGACAAGCTAAGGCACGAAAAAAGAGGCCGCCTTCTCAGCAGCCTCAAATAACTATTGTGATTGACTTTTTCAGATTACCTTTGCAGCGTAAAGAGCGCACAGGGTTTTGGCATCGTACAGCTCGCCGTCCGCAACCATGCGACGCAGCTCTGCGGGAGTGAAGGCCTGCACGCCGATGAATTCGTCCTCATCGGTATGCTGAGCAAACTTTTGCAACCCGGATGCCTTATATAAATGAATAATCTCATCGGAAAATCCCGGCGTAGTCGCAATGCTGATCAGCTTCTCCCAATGCTCTGCGTCATAGCCTGTTTCTTCGCTCAGCTCACGCTTCGCGCATTCCAATGTATCCTCCTCCGGACCATGGTCCAGCTTGCCTGCCGGAATCTCCCACAGCAGCGTAGCAAGCGGATAACGGCACTGCTTTACCAGCACCACGCTTCCGTCAGCCAGCACTGGTACAATCGCCACTGCGCCCGGATGACGGATATATTCACGCGTTGTATCATTACCGTTCGGCAGCGTTACGTGGTCGCGCTGCACCTTCAGCAGGCGGCCGCTAAAGACCTCCTCATTGCTTCCCGGTACATATATTTCATCTAAAGCCGCCTCATGAAATTTTTTCAGCATTATCTTACCTCATTTCTCCTGCAGTCCGCTTTAAGCTGCTTTTTATCTGCTCCGCACCCTGCAGCAGCTCGGTAGCACTTTCAAAGGCTGCCCTGCTGGCAGTTGCGCCTGCCGTCATGCGCACCAGCTCCTGCAGACGTCCGTTATAATCAAGCGTTGTCAGCTGCGTTACCGTGCGTCCGTCGGCACTTTGCTTTTCGATATGGATGTGATTATCCGCAAAGGCAGCAATCTGCGGCAAATGCGTAATACACAGCACCTGACCGACACTGGAAATAGCAGCAATTTTTTCCGCCATCTTCTGCGCCGTAACACCGCCGACACCGGTATCAATCTCGTCGAATACCATCGTAGCAACATCGCCGCTGTTCATCAGCACAGTCTTTACCGCCAACGCAATACGGCTCAGCTCGCCGCCGCTCGCAACCTTTTCCAGGTCATTCAGCGGCTCGCCCATATTCGCGCTGAAAATAAATTTCAGCTCATCACGGCCCAGCGGCATAAACTTGTCCAGCTGACCGCACTTTATCTGCAGCACACCGTTAGGCATCGCCAAATCACGGATATGCTGCGTAATGCGCTGCGCCAACGCCTGTGCGCTGGCCTCACGCAGCTTAGTAAGCACTGCGGCAGCACGTCCCAAACGCACAACCGCTTCCGCTACCGCCTTCTGTGCCTGCTCTAAGAGCTTTGCAATCTGCTGCAGCTGCTCCAGCTTTTCCTGCGTCTGCTGCAGATATTCCAGCGCCGACTGCGTACTGCCGCCGTACTTCTTCTGCAGGCGGTAAATAATATCAAGGCGCTGCTGTACCTGCGCTGCACGCTCACCGTTAAACTCACTGCCTGCCATATATTCGCTAAGCTCCGTGCGGCAATCGTCCAAACTTATCCAGGCACTGTCCGCACATTCAGCCAACGGCGCCAGACGGCTGTCGTAGCGTGCCGCATACTGCAGCTGGTCGCGCACTCGCGCCAGACGCGAAAGAATCGCGTCCTCCTCATCAAGCTGCTGATAAGAGCTGTCAACAGCCTTCATAATGCGCTCACTGTTCTGCAGCAGGCGTGCCTCCGCTTCCAGGCCATCTTCCTCACCCGGCTTCAAGGCAGCGTCCGAAATCTCCTTGATTTCCCAAGCGTAACGATCCAGCAGCAAATCCTGCTGCTCATTTTCCTGCTCCAAACTGCTCAAATGCTTTACCGCAGCAGTATACTCGCTGTAAAGCTGCTTATACTCCTGCAGTGCCTGCGCCAGCTTCGGACCGCCAAAAGCATCTGTCAGATGCAGCGGCGCATCCGGCTTCAGCAAGGCCTGGTTCTCGTGTTGGCCGTGAATATCAACCAAACGCGCACCGATAGCCTTCAGCACAGCCAAAGGCACCTGCACGCCGTTGATAAAAGCGCGGCTCTTGCCCGCAGTACTTATCTGACGCTTCAGAAATAAATCCTCCTCCGGCTCCAGACCGTGCTCCGCCAGCAGCGCTTTAATCTCCTGCTGACCGCTCACGTCAAAAACAGCCTGCACCCACAGTCCGTCAGTACCGCTGCGCACATAATCGGCAGAAGAGCGCCCGCCAAGCACCATGCCAAAGGCATCTATCAGAATAGATTTGCCGGCACCGGTTTCGCCTGTAAAAACATTGAAGCCGGGGGTAAAATCAGCATGCGCGTCCTCTAACAGTGCAAAATTGTGAACATGCAATGATTGCAGCATAATCCCTTGCCTCGCTTATCTGTAATCCTTGAAGCGTTCCAACAGAGTGATTACAGCTTCTTTATTTGGCAGAGCAATGAAAACGGTGTCATCACCGGCAATAGAACCAAGAATCTCCGGCCATTTCATGTAGTCTACGGCAAAGGCAACAGCCTGCGCTGTGCCGGGAAGTGTGCGGATTACCACCATGCTGTCGGAAGCACGTACACTGACGATAGAATCGTTGAAGGTACGCTCCAAACGCTCCATGGTCAGCATTGTACTGTGCTCCTTCGGATAAGCATAGTGATAATGTCCGTTGGCATCCGGCACCTTGACCAGCATCAGTTCCTTGATATCACGCGAAACCGTAGCCTGCGTAACATCAATGCCCTGATGACGTAAAGCGGAAGCCAAATCCTCCTGCGTTTCAATTTTATTGTTGTCAATAATCTCTTTTATTTTAGCATGTCTGGTCATTTTCATAGTCAATCACCTCTAATAGCAAAATAATTCTATATATCTATCCTGATGAAGTATACGGTGCCTTATCGTGCGCCTCCTATAAATTGCGCATTAATTTTTGTTGCCAAGTCTGATAATAATCGCGTCGCGTAAGTCTTACAAACTTCATCTCATAAGGCGATTTGGCGATATGCACACTGGTATCGTTAGGCACCTCGATAACATTTTCGCCGTCAGCCGAAAGCAGCATTTCCTCACTGCCGGGAATCGGCCTGAGCTCTATTGTTTCCGACATAGGAATAACAAGCGCTCTGTTCGTCAGCGAATGTGCGCAGACAGGAGTAATGACGCTGACATCCAGCTCCGGCATAACAAGCGGTCCGCCTGCGGAGAGAGAATATGCCGTAGAGCCTGTTGCCGTTGCGATAATCAGACCATCTGCTGCGTATTTACCGGATAAACGTCCGTTAATAAAAAGCATCATATGCGCCAGCTTGCTGAACATGCCCTTAGCCAGAACTAAATCGTTGAGCGCATGCGCCGTAGCAAGCAGCTTATCGCCGCAGATAACTCTGGCCTGCAGCAGACTGCGGCTTTCCAGTGTATAGTTTCCCTGTGCCAGACGACTGATAGCCTTATACATACCCTGCAAATCAATCTCTGCCAAAAATCCCAGCTTGCCGAAGTTGATACCGAAGGCAGGCACATTGAGCGGTGCAAGGTGGCGCGCCATCTGTAGCAGTGTACCGTCACCGCCGAGGCTGACACCATAGTCCAGCGTTTTCAGCGTCTGCGGCTCACTTTTATTGTAGCTGCTTACGCCATACTGCTGCGCCACATCCACAGGCAACACCGGTTCAAGTCCCCAGTCCTTGCAGAGCTGAATAAATTCCGGCAGAGCAATGCAGACGTTTTCTTTACCAAGGTTGGGGAAAATCCCTAAACGTTTCTTTTGCATCTCATGCCTCTGTCTTTTCCGCTTTCTTATCTAAGTCGCCATGACTGCGGCCTACAAGCTGTGCTACCTGCTCGCTGCTTACGGCATCGTCGTCACCCAGCGTCAGGTGCAGCAGATATTCAATATTGCCCTCCGGTCCCTTGATAGGAGAAAAATCCAATCCGGCAATGCCGAAGCCTTCACCCTTGGCGAAGCTGATGACGTTATTGATAACCTGCTCGTGCACGGCAGCATCACGCACAACGCCCTTCTTGCCGACATTTTCCTTGCCTGCTTCAAACTGCGGCTTGATTAAAGCCACTACAAAGCCTTCGGGCTTAAGAATTTTGTGTACCGCCGGTAAAATTTTATCCAGCGAAATAAAGGCTACGTCGATAGTTGCAGCATCCACCTGCTCGGGCAGGCTGTCTGCTTCCAGATAACGCACGTTGGTGCGCTCCATGTTCACTACACGCTCATCGTTGCGCAGCTTCCATGCCAGCTGACCATAGCCTACATCAATCGCATACACCTTTGCAGCACCGTTCTGCAGCGCGCAGTCGGTGAAACCGCCGGTAGAAGCACCGATATCGGCAACAACCTTGCCTTCTACGCTGATGGGGAAAATCTGCAAAGCCTTCTCCAGCTTCAGGCCGCCGCGGCTTACATAGGGCAGCTTGTTACCCAGCAGACGGATAGTAACCTCCGGTGCCACCGGTGTACCCGGTTTATCTATTTTCTGTTCATTGACCAATACCTGTCCTGCCATAACCGCCGCCTGCGCCTTGGCACGGCTTTCAAACATACCGCGGTTAACTAACAGAACATCAAGTCTTTCTTTTTTCACTCTTCTTCACCCTTTACAAATGCTGCAGCCTTGGCAGCAATGGTTGGCGTATCCAGTCCCAAATCACGGAACAGCAGCTTTTTGTCGCCATGCATTACAAATTCATCGGGAATGCCGAAGCAACGTACATCACACTGCTCCAGCAGTTTATTTTCATTAAGCTCCTCGAGAATTGCGCTGCCGACACCGCCTGCCAGTACGCCTTCTTCCAGAGTAATAATCTTGCCGTAGCTTTGCGCATGCTCACGCAAGAGTTCAACATCCAGCGGTTTGGCAAAACGCATATTCACAACACCTGCGCTGATTCCCTGCGCTTCCAGCAGCTCCGCTGCATCAAGAGCAGTCTGCACCATGCTGCCAATCGCCCAGAAGCAGACATCCTTGCCTGTACACAGCACCTCTGCCTTACCAATCGGCAAATCCTGCCACTGCGTATCCAGCGCAACGCCCACACCGCTGCCGCGCGGATAACGCACGGAAACAGGTCCGTCAAAATCCAGCGCTGTTTTCAGCATGTGCTGCAGTTCATTCTCATCCTTCGGCGCCATAATGGTCATGTTGGGAATGCTGCGCAGATAAGCGTAGTCAAAAACGCCATGATGCGTATAGCCGTCATCACCGACAAGACCGGCACGGTCCAGACACAGCGTTACGTGCAGCTTCTGCATACAGATATCGTGCACGATAGAGTCATAAGCACGCTGCATAAAGGTAGAATAAATTGCCGCCACAGGCTTCATGCCAGCAGCAGCCATACCTGCAGCCGCAGTCACCGCATGTTGCTCGGCAATACCAACATCAAAGAAATGATCCTTATGCGCCTCGGCAAAAATATTAAGTCCGGTGCCGTCAGGCATAGCAGCCGTAATTCCGACGATTTTATCATCAGTATCAGCAAGCTTCGTCAGTGTTTTACCAAAGACCTCGGTATAGCTTACAGGTGCATTCGGATTAGTAATTTTTTTGCCGGTAGCAATATCAAAGGGACCAGTACCGTGGAACTTGTTGGGGCTTTCCTCGGCAGGCTTATAGCCCTTGCCCTTTTTCGTCAGCACGTGTACCATAACCGGTCCGTCAATCTTCTTGGCAGCCTGCATTACGTCCAGCAGGCCCTCCAGATCGTGTCCGTCAACGGGGCCTAAATAAGTAAAGCCCAGCTCTTCAAAAATAGAAGTCGGCACCATCAGGTACTTTACGCTGCCCTTCAGGCGGCGGATAGCCTTCAGCACATCACTGCCGAATTCCATATTTTTGAGCCAGCCCTCAATATCATTTTTAATTTTATTATAGGTTTCGCCTGTACGCAGCTGGTACAGATATTCACTCATCGCGCCCACGTTTTTGGAAATAGACATTTCGTTATCGTTGAGCACAACGATCATATTTTTATGCAGCATACCTGCGTTATTCAGCGCCTCAAAAGCCATGCCGCCGGTCATGGAGCCGTCTCCGATAACAGCTACGACATTATAGTCCTCTCCCTGCAGGTCGCGGGCGCAGGCCATGCCAAGCGCTGCAGAAATAGACGTACTGGAATGACCGGTACCGAAGGCATCGTGCTCGCTTTCGCTGCGCTTAGGGAAGCCGGAAAGACCGCCGTATTGGCGCAGCGTAGGAAATTGCTCCCTACGTCCGGTAATAATTTTATGGATATAGGCCTGATGACCTACGTCGAAAATAATCTTATCTTCCGGTGTATTAAAAACCTTATGCAAGGCTAAAGTCAGCTCTACTACGCCCAGATTAGGTGCCAGATGGCCGCCGGTGTGCGAAATAACGCTGATTAAAAGCTGTCTGATTTCCTTAGCCAGCTGCTCCAGCTGCGACACGGAAAGCTTTTTAACATCAGCCGGTGAATTAATTTTATCTAAAAATTTATTCTCTGCCATAATTACTTCTTTCTGTCAGTCATCAGGCGAGTAATTTCACGTAACGGCTCTGCATTCTCGCCAAACATTTCCAGACATTCCAAAGCCTCTGCCACAGTATTTTCTGCCAACTCGTGTGCTGCCTGCAGGCCGTACAGTGTTACATAAGTAGATTTGTGGTTCTTGGCATCGCTGCCTACCGGCTTGCCAAGCTCCTCCTCAGTACCTTCGACATCAAGGATATCGTCAGTAATCTGGAAGGCAAGTCCCAGCAAATCAGCAAATTTGGTAAGAGCCAAAAGCTGCTGGTCATTAGCGCCGGCCAGATGCGCACCGCCGCGGATGGCAGCAATAAAAAGCGCACCGGTCTTGCCCGCATGCAGTTTGCGCAGCTCCTCCGGCGTAATCTTTTTGCCTTCAAATTCCAAATCAAGGCCCTGGCCGCCAACCATACCGAAGTTACCGGCACACATAGCCATTTCGCGTACAGTTTCGATCAAAACCTTAGGATCAACATTCTTCTGTTCAAGCATTACCTCAAATGCCAAAGTGAGCAGGCCGTCACCGGCAAGCACTGCCATAGCTTCACCAAAAACCTTATGGTTGGTCAGACGGCCGCGACGATAATCATCGTCATCCATGCACGGCAAATCATCGTGAATCAGAGAATAGGTATGAATCATTTCCAGACCGCAAGCCACAGGCAAATAATTGTAGCCCTTGCTGCCCACAGCCTCTGCCGCAGCCATCAGCAGAATCGGACGAATGCGTTTACCGCCTGCCATCAGGCTGTATTCCATAGCTTCATCTACCTTGGAAATACCCTTTTTGGCAATTCTGTTCTTCAAAAAGTTTTCTACCAGTTTTTGCTGGTTAGCATAATAAGTCTTAAAATCCATTATTTTACCTCCAAATCCTGGAATGCTTCTAATTTATAGCCAGCGTCATTACTGTCGGTAACGACGATTTTTTCAACCTCCTGCTTCACTGTTTCCAGTCTGCTGCTGCAGACACGGCTCAGCTCCACACCATATTTGAAAACATCAAGCGCCTTATCCAAAGGCAGCTCGCCGCTTTCCAGAAGCTGTACCTGTGCTTCCAGCTCGCTTAAGGCATCTTCAAACTTAATGTTCTTTGCAATCTTTTTCGTTGCCATCCTTTACCGCCTTTCTACCTGCTGCACAACCGAGGTTATCACACCGTCTGCGACTGTTGTCAGCAGCTCGTCGCCCCATCTGAGGTCATCAACACTGCTTACCAGCGTATAATCGGATTTTTGGCTCACAGAGTAGCCACGTCCCAAAACTGCCAGCGGACTGAGGCTATCCAGTCTTGCTGCTGCCAGCGCCAGCTTGTGCTCGTCCTGCTGCAGATGCAGCTCTAAGGCTTCACGCAGTCTGCGCGAAGCAGTATCCAGACGCTGCGCCTGGTCGGCAAAAAGCCTTTCCGGGTCACGCAACGCCCACGAATTAACTAAATTATCCAATCTGCGCTGCTGCTGCGTCAGCAAAGCTGACAGCAGGCTGCGCGCACGCTGCTCCAGATAGGCAACGCGTTGCTTATAGCCTTCAACATCAGCCACCACCAGCTCCGCGGCCTGCGACGGTGTCGCAGCCCTCACATCAGCAGCAAAATCACACAGCGTAAAATCTGTTTCATGGCCTACGGCACTGACCACCGGGATTTTAGAAGCAGCCACCGCTTTCACGGTAATCTCTTCGTTAAAGGCCCACAAATCCTCGATAGAACCGCCGCCACGTCCCACAATCAGAACGTCTGCCAGCTTTTTGCGGTTAAAGAATTCTATCGCCGCGGCAATTTCCGCCGCAGCGCCCTCACCCTGCACCTTAACGGGATAAAGCAACAGCTTTATGCCCTGATTTCTCCTGCGTGACACTGTTATGACGTCACGCACAGCAGCACCTGCAGGAGAAGTAATAATTCCCACAGTGCGCGGATGCAGCGGCAGCTGCTGTTTACGCTCAGGCGCAAACAGGCCTGCACGCTCCAGCTTCTGCTTGAGCTTTTCGTAAGCCTGCATCAAATCGCCCACGCCCTGCTGCAGCAGTAAATCGGTATACAGCTGATAAACACCGTCGCGTTCATAAACTGCCAAACGGCCTACAGCAACAACAGTATCGCCGTTCTGCGGCTGAAAGCGCAGGTTAACGGCTTTACTGCGAAACATTACGCATTTGAGCACCGCACCGGCGTCCTTCAAAGTAAAATAGCAATGACCTGATGGATAGCGCTTAAAATTGGAGATTTCACCGACAACCTGCAGATTACGCAGCTCCGGCTCCTGCTCCAGTATATGCTTTATGAAATTATTTATTTCGCTTACCGAATAAACAGCTTCAGTCATTTTCTTTATGTAATCTCCAAGCAACAGCGGCACAGCCACTGGCATTATCACAGCTAAAGCGTCCTTCCGGCACCCACAGGCGCACACGGCGCTTCGCCAGCTTTTCTTCAACGTGTTTGCGGATATATTTGTTGGAGCCGACGCCGCCAACCAAAATCACATCTCGCACACCATATGCCGCTGCACCGTTACGCAGCAGACGGGCAAAGGTTTCCGCCAGCGTATGCTCCACGCCCAAGGCCAGAGAAGCAGCATCTGCCCCCGCCTCCAGCTTGCGCATAGCGGCAGTTGCAGGTCCCGATAAGCTCACATCCAGCTTACGCACGGACACCGGCAGCTCCAGCGGCGCTTCCGCCTGTTCTGCAAGCTGCTCCAGCGCCGGACCTGTCGGAAACTGCAGTCCCAGCGCCACACCGATGCGGTCCACAAACTGACCGGCGTGCAAATCCAAACTGCCACCAACCTGTGTCAGGTTGTAACGGCTGTCCTCACGGCGTTCGCACAACAGCAAATCAGTAGTGCCGCCGCTGGCATGCAGCAGCAAAAAACGCTCCGCCTGCGGTCCGCCTGCCGACCAAAGACCGGCCTCCAGATGATTTTCCTGATGGCTGATGACCTCCAACGGCACCTTATAGGCAGCCGCCAAGCTGCGGGCAACGCTCATTCCGGCTAGAAACGCCGGCATATAGGAGTCCGCGAGCGGACGCGGATAACCGCTGACACCAATTGCCGCCAAGGTGCAATCCTTATCGGCAAAGACCTCCTCCACCAAGCGCGGCAGATTACGTGTATGCTGAAAAACCATCTCGGACTGCTGCAGGCCGCAGCGCCCCGGCTTCACGCTTAAAATCTGTCTGGCCTCGGCAAGCAAGCTGCCGTCCTCTGCCAAAAGTGCAGCAGAGGTAGTATAACAGCTGGTATCAATGCCTAAATAAACCTTCTGGCTCATTTTCTTGCCAGCTTACCTAAAACACCGTTGATAAAGCGCGGAGATTCTTCAGTTCCATAAGCCTTGGCAATCTCCACTGCCTCATTGATAGCAACACCTGCAGCCAGGGCAGGCTTTTCATGGCGCATTTCAAAAACTGCTACGCGCAGGATATTTCTGTCGGTAGCAGGCATGCGCTCTACAGTCCAGTCGGTTGCACAGCTGTTCAAGGTCGCATCAATAGCCTCTTTGTTTTCTACAACGCCGTTAACAAGCACCATGGAATATTTCTTTACATAATTTCTGGCACTTGCTGCTCCCAGCTCCTTATGCATATCCAAAGCCTTGTCTACCGCAGCCTCAGGATGCAGCAGTTCTTCATGCTCATCCAGCGCTGCGTCAACAGCCTGTTCTACCTCATTACCGGTAAAGTCTATTTGGAATAACGCCTGTAAGGCAACCTCTCTTGCAAGTCTACGAATCATTTGCACACTCTCCTTGTATAAAAAATTTTAATAAATATATTGTATGATGATGGATTCAGATTAGGCAGATAGTACCTTTTCTTTCGCCACTGCCGCCGTTACCTGTGGTAACCGGGCGGCAGCAACCTATCCAACCACTCCAGCAAATCCTCTTTCTTATCCAGCTTATGACCGATAAAAAAGCCTAGGCCAATGCACAGCATCAAAAACAGTGCCTGAAAAAATCCCAGCCACAGCACAACTACACCAATAAACAGGCCAAACACCGAGCAAAGCAGACGGCCGCGATAATTATTCCAGATATCATTAAGAATATCGTTAAACATAGCTTCTGCCTCCTATTCTTCCTTTGCTTTAATCTGTTTGAAGAACAGCTCTATTTCCTTAACCTCAATGCCGGTAACCTTTTTGATGGTTTCACGGACGTTGGTCTTAATCTCACCAGAGGTTTCCGGAATATTTATGCCGGGTTCAATCGAAGCATTAATGCGTACATCAATGCTTTGATCCTCCAACTTCACAATAACCTTTACATGATGGATGCCGTATATTTCCTGCGACAGAACAGCAATATAATCCTCCAACGCGCCCTTGCCTACAAGCACCTTGCCCTTATCGCTGTCACTCAGCTTCAGCGAGCTTACGCCCGTCAGTCCCAGACCGGTAATCAGCAGGCGTACGCTCACCAGCAGCATAATCACGCCGCCTACAGCATAAACCCAGTTGCCAGGGATATGGCTGATAAACGCTACCATACCGGTATCAGAGAAAACGCCAAGACTGCACAGCAGCGTCAGCACTGAAGCTACCGTCATTAATATCGTATACAGCGTCAGGATAATTCTATCCGCAATACCCATAACAGTTAATCCTCCTCTAAAAACTTCCTATGCTTTTCATCCATGTCTTCCTCCGGCGGCAGCTCAAAATCATGGTTATCATGCAGATTAACCAGCTGCTGCTCAAAGGAATTGGCCTCCGTTGCTTCCGCACGCTTAGCCTGCGCCTGCAAAATTTCCGCCATATCTACATCAGATGAGCTTTCCTTTTCCAGCTCGCTTTCACGCCTCTTGGCCACGCCTTCGACATTGACATCAACAAACTGCACCTCGTAACCTGTCATCGCCTCTATAGCATCTTTAACCTTTTCCTGTACCTCCAAAGCAATCTCCGGAATGCAGCAGCCGTATTCAATAACAATATACACACTGGCATTTACCGTCTTGCCTTCAAAATGCAAATGTACGCCCTTAGAAGCGTTCTCCTTGCCCAAGAAGCGGTTAATGCCATCTGTCAGACCACCGCTCATGCCGACAACTCCCGGCACCTCCTGCGCCGCCAGGCTAGCAACGATACAGATAACCTCGTCGGCAATACGTATATCACCATATTCTTCCTTGTCCTGTGTTTCCGCTGCTTCGGCAGCAGCTTCAGCGGCTTCTGCAGCCTTGGCCCTGATAGTGTCCTTTATATTTTTTTCTTCCATATCCGGCACCTCCTGCTCGCTTACGTGCCGGCAGAAGCGCGACAGCGTAATGAAGACAGTTATACATTATTATCTTCTTATTATAACACATTTTATACAATCCGTATGCATAAAATGTATAAAAAATAAGTGCTTAACCTACATATGATTGATTCCGCTTTTCGCTTACAGTACATGAGCAATACAAGGGAACGCAGTACCTCACATATCATATGCAACGCAAAAAGACCACTCCGCAGAGTGGTCTTTAAGAACAATTTCAAATTAAGCTTACAGCGCTGCTTTAACCTTTGCAACCAGGTTTTCAACAGTAAAGCCGTATTTTTCCATCATTACATCGCCGGGTGCAGAAGCGCCGAAGGTGGTAATGCCCATAACATTCTTTTCAGTGCCAGTGTAACGGCTCCAACCGTAAGGAACGCCTGCTTCAACAGCAAACTTGGTTACGCCTGCAGGCAGAACACTTTCCTTGTACTCATCGCTTTGAGCATCAAAAGCATCCCAGCAAGGCATAGATACAACGCTAACGTCAATGCCCTCTTCTGCCAGCTTAGCTTGTGCAGCCAGTGCCAGATGTACTTCACTGCCGGTACCGATCAGAACAGCCTTAGCCTCGTTCTTAGCCGGGCTCAGTACATAAGCGCCCTTATGAGCGTTTTCATGGATGGTTGCTGCATAGTCATGCAGTACAGTCAGCTTTTGACGGCTCAGCAGCAGGCAGGTCGGTTTATGCTTGTTCAGGCAAGCCTGTTGCCATGCGGTAGCGGTTTCCAGAGCGTCAGCCGGACGGATAACGCTTACGTTCGGAATCAGGCGCAGAGCCATAGTGGTTTCAATCGGCTGATGAGTAGGACCGTCTTCGCCCAGTGCAATGCTGTCATGAGTCAGTACGAATACGGACTGAATGCCCATGAGTGCTGCCATACGGATGGTCGGACGCAGGAAGTCAGCGAATACCAGGAAAGTGCCGCCGAAGGGAATGAAACCGCCATGAAGGGAAATGCCGTTCAGAACGGTACCCATAGCGTGTTCACGAACGCCAAAGTGAATGTTACGGCCGGTTCTGTCCAGCTTGGAGAAGTAACCGCCGGTTTTCATGATAGTTTTGTTGGACGGGCCAAGGTCAGCACTGCCGCCAACCAGCTCAGGCAGCTGTGCAGCCAGAACTTGGATAATATCGCCGCTTGCTTCGCGGGTAGCGTTCTTAACGGTATCCTTGAAGATTGCTTCCAGAGCAGTCAGGTTAACCATGGAGTTGCCGGCAATGCGGTCTTCCAGTTCTTTAGCCAGCTCAGGATATACCATCTTATAGTCATCCATCAAAGCATTCCAGGCAGCCTCATTTGCAGCGCAGCCATCCAGCTTAGCAGCAAAATGTTCTTTAACCTCAGCAGGTACATAGAACATTTCCTGCGGCCAGCCGGCTTTTTCTTTGGTAGCTGCCAATGCTTCACCACCCAGCGGCTCGCCATGGCAGGACGGGCTGTCCTGTTTCGGGCTGCCGAAGCCGATGTGAGTACGTACAATAATCAGAGAAGGATGCATAGTATCAGCCTTGGCTTCTTCGATAGCTGCCTGCATAGCGTCAACATCCTCGCTGCTTTCTACGCGCAGAACCTGCCAGCCATAAGCCTTGAAGCGGGCTTCAACATCCTCAGTGAAGGCAATATCGGTGCTGCCTTCGATAGTAATCTTGTTGTCATCATATAAGTAAATCAGTTTGCCCAAGCCAAGGGTACCTGCCAGAGAAGCAGCCTCGCAGGAAACGCCCTCCATCAGGTCGCCGTCAGAGGTCAGACCAAAGGTATAGTGATCAACAACCGGGAAATCGGGTTTGTTGTACTTTGCACCCAGCATAGCTTCGGCAATAGCAAAGCCAACGCCCATAGCAAAGCCGTGGCCCAGAGGACCGGTAGAAACGTCAACGCCAGGAGTCAAGCCGAATTCCGGATGGCCCGGAGTCTTGCTGCCCCATTGACGGAAGTTTTTCAGCTCATCCAGGGACAGGTCATAGCCTGCCAAGTGCAGCATTGCATACAGCAAAGCGCTGCCATGACCCGGAGAAAGGATGAAACGGTCACGGTTGAACCATTGCGGATCAGCCGGATTATAATTCATAAAGCGGTCCCAAATGGTGTACATCAAAGGAGCTGTACCCAGAGGGAAGCCAGGATGGCCGGATTTAGCCTTTTCTACCTGGTCTGCTGCCAAAAAGCGAAGGGTGTTTACACATGCCTGATCAATTTTCTGCATCGAGAAAACCTCCATTTTTCCAAAATTATCTAAACTAATTATATCATATTTCCCTATATTGTCTACACTTTTTCGTTAAAATTGTAAACTATTTACACTTTTAACAGAATCTCCAAGTGAAGGTAATCGTATGATATTATTATTTGCCTGTGCTGCCGAAGCCGCCGCCACGGACTGCTTTTGCTACCTTATCATCATCATCCACCGTCAGGTAATTGTAAAAAATACCTTGGGCAATGCGCTCGCCCTGAGGAATAGTAACAGCCTCGGTGCCCATGTTCATCAAAGCCACCATAATGTGACCTTCGTTATCAGCATTATTATAATAATCGGCATCAATAATACCGACATTATTCACCAGCATCAGATGCTTCTTGACCGCCATGCTGCTGCGGATATGCAGGCCCAAGAACTCGCCTGTCTGCATATAAGCCTTCACACCTGTAGGCACCAGCACCAGCTTACCCGGCTCCAGTACAACCTCTTCGGCAGCGCTGATGTCATAACCGGCGCTGAACTGTGTCTTGCGCTCCGGCATCGGGAACTCAACATCCATATACCTGGCAACCTTTTCAAAACCACGTGTTTTCATTAGTAACTCACTCCTCCAATCTACAAAAAAGAGCTGTCACAAATGCGACAGCTCTTTTAAATTCACAAATTATTTTTGTACGCTCTTCATCAGAACAGCCTTGCGGGACAGGTTAATGCGGCCCTTGTTGTCGATTTCGGTAACCTTAACAACAATTTCATCGCCAACACTTACAACATCCTCAACCTTATCTACATGCTCGGTAGACAGCTGGGAAATATGCACCAGACCTTCCTTGCCCGGCAGAATCTCAACGAAAGCACCAAAGTTCATCAGACGGGTAACCTTACCGGTATAAACCTTGCCAACCTCAGCTTCGGCAGTAATGCCTTCGATCATCTCGATAGCTTTATTAGCAGCCTCAGTGTTAACAGCAGCAATAAATACGCGACCGGTATCATCGATATCAATCTTAGCGCCGGTTTCGTCAACAATCTTCTTGATCATCTTGCCGCCAGGTCCGATAACCTTAGCAATCTTATCAGGATCTACATGGATAGTAGTAATCTTCGGAGCATATTTGGACAGCTCTTTGCGCGGTTCGCTGATGCATTCCATCATTTTGCCCATGATGAATTCGCGGCCACGTTTAGCCTGTGCCAGAGCCTGGGTGAAGATATCCTTGTTGATACCGTCAATCTTAATATCCATCTGGATAGCAGTAATACCTTTTTCGGTACCTGCAACCTTGAAGTCCATATCGCCCAAAGCATCCTCCAGACCTTGGATATCAGTCAGAATAGTGAAGTATTCGCCATCCTTAACAAGGCCCATAGCAACGCCGGCAACGGGAGCCTTAATAGGAACGCCTGCATCCATCAGGGACAGTGTGCTTGCGCAAACAGAGCCCATGGAGGAGGAACCGTTGGATTCCAGAACCTCGGATACCAGACGGATTGCATACGGGAACTCCTCTTCGGAAGGAATAACCGGACGCAGAGCGCGCTCAGCCAGAGCACCGTGACCGATTTCGCGGCGGCCGGGGCTGCGCAGAGGTTTGGTTTCGCCTACAGAGTATGGCGGGAAGTTGTAATGATGGATATAACGTTTGGTTTCCTCAGCGCCAAGACCATCAAGAATCTGTGCTTCACGCAGCGGAGCCAGAGCCAGAACGTTCAAAATCTGAGTCTGACCACGGGTGAACAGAGAGCTGCCATGCGGACGAGCCAGAAGGCCAACCTCGCAGCTTACCGGACGTACTTCGTCTAATTGACGGCCGTCAGGACGAATCTTATCTACAGAGATAGTGCGGCGAACGATTTTCTTAACCAGCTTTTGGGTGATGTAAGCAACGTCTTTAGCATTATCAGGATATTTCTCCAGGAATACTTCAGCGATTTCAGCTTTAACCTTAGCAACGTTTTCTTCGCGCTCCAGCTTGTTAGCATCCATCAGAGCATCTTTGAGTTTTTGAGCACCGTATTCTTCGATTTCCGCAGCCATTTCTTCAGGCGGAGCGTAGAACGGAACTTCCATTTTCTCTTTGCCGATTTCAGCAACGATTTTCTCCTGGAACTCAACGAGTTGTTTGATTACGCCATGACCGAACCAGATAGCATCCAGCATGGTTTCTTCGGAAACTTCGTTAGCACCTGCTTCTACCATCAGGATAGCGTCTTTGGTGCCGGCAACAGCCAGGTTCAGTTGGCTGATTTTAGCCTGTTCAACAGTCGGGTTGATGATGAATTCACCATCAATCAGGCCTACGCGCACACCGGCGATAGGACCTTCGAACGGAATATCGGAAATAGACAAAGCGCAGGATGCACCGATCATAGCGGGCATATCCGGAGCATTGTCGGGATCAACGGAAACAGCGGTAGCAACGATTTGTACATCGTTGTGGTAGCCTTCCGGGAACATCGGGCGAATCGGACGGTCAATCAGGCGGCTGGTCAGGATAGCCTGCTCAGACGGACGGCCTTCGCGTTTAATAAAGCCACCGGGGATTTTACCTACGGCGTACATTTTTTCTTCAAAATCAACAGTCAAAGGGAAGAAGTCTACACCCTCACGCGGGGTCTTGGTGCCGGTAACGGCAACTACTACGGCGGTATCGCCATAACGAACTAATACAGCGCCATTAGCTTGTTTTGCAATCTTGCCGGCTTCAATAGTAAGAGTTCTGCCGCCAAGATCCATGCTGTAACTATGCATATCTTATGCCTCCTATTCTTTTCACACATTGTGTACCTGCATATTATTCGCCGTCAATCAGAAAAATCCTCTATATTTTTACGGCTTTTTAAAATTTTTTTGAAAAAATTTCTACAACAGACAAAAACAGCCGGCAGCTCTGCCCAAGGCAACACTGCCGGCCGTCAGAAATACATTTTTAGGCCATTAAAAGCCCATAAAAAGGCGCATGATAAACAAAACTATTGCGCCGACAGCGGCAAAGACAATAAATGTCGGCAGCAAAAAGAAGATAACTGCCACAATGCCGCACAAAATCAGAAAGGTAATCAGAATACCGCTGCCGCAGCCAAAGGTATGCACCTTAATATTCGGCGGCACCTGCTGCTGTCTTTCATTATAAGCATCAGCGCCGCTGTCATATACAGCGCCTTCCCTGGCACTTTTGTTTTCCTCTGTGCCTGCGCTCTCGTCTATCGTCACGCCCTCAAAGGTATCGCGCTCCTCCGGACTGAGCACCTGCGCATCAATCTTGAACTGATAATGGCAGTACGGACACTCAACTGTGCCGGGAGCAACCTCGTGGCCGCAAAAATCACACTTCATATTCTGGTGCCTCCTCTCACTGCAGCAGCATCAGCAGCAAACCCTCTTCGTTAACGTAACGCGGGTCATGTGCCTCCAGCTGCAAGGTTTCATTTAGCATATCTATCATCTGCTTCAGCTTTGCATGGTCGGTAGCACGGCACATAGCAAAAACCTGCTTTTCCGTAAAGGTATAAACATCATTCAGCTTAACAAAGCAGTACATAACCGCTGCCGTCCAATGCTCGAAATCAGCGTCTATATTATCAGGCAAAGCATTGCCACGAAGCATAAAATCGCTCCACATGGTACGCATCAGCTGTATATCATAGGCAGAAAAAAGGCCTGTTCCTCTAAGAGATTCCAGCATTGCCGAGGTCTTGTCCTCAAGCAGCACCGCAGGCTGATAATCACTTATCTGCGTACTGAAATTAAAGCCCTCCATACGCACATAGATTGCATACAAAACAGAAACATGGCGTACGAACATCGGATTACGGTTGATGAACTCCTCCCAGCTCATCTCGCCGCTTTGGCGCACGGCAAACCAGTCTTTCGCCGCACTGACAACCTCGAAAAAGCGCTTACGCGAGGTTTGCGACATCACCAGTCCGCGCAGGAAGTTCATCACCATGGTATTTTCATAAAAAATATGGCCCATGAAAATATAGCCTTCTGTGTCAATATTATCATCTACCGGCAGCATCAGCGTATATTTTTCATTGGTGAAAATATTTCTGCAGACATACATTCCCTCCTCCGTGCGTCTTTGCACATCAAAGAGAACCAGCTTAGCCTTAATCAGCTCATTCAAAATATCAACGGAAGTATCCATCTCGGAAGCATTACGGCAGATTACATCACGGTAATGCTGCAGCGGCGTTTTGTCATCTTCAAGCAGGCGATAGTCAAAAAGAAAATAATCCCAAAAGGTCTGTGAATATTCCTCCGTGCCCGGCTTTTCCTGAACTGTACCGTTCTGAAAAATACCGCCGAAGAGAAAATCGGCCCGTTCCAAATCGCGACGGAACTGCTTCTGCGTATAGTAGCTTTGCACATCATCCAGCAGATTCTGCATTCTCTCGCCTATATTCAGATACACCTTCGTCGGCAAATCCGGCGTAGAATACAGATTGTAACGGTCATGCCCAGGCAAAAAGCTGCCATCCTTGCCGACAATCTGCAGTTTTCCGTCAACCAGCAGCTTTGCTTTGGCTTCGGCAGGCGCGTTATCACGGGTAATAATACGTTTCTTTTTCATATATGCGTAAAATTCCTGCATAACATCCAAAAAATGTGCGATATTGCTTTCCGTTGCCGGGAAGCCGGAAACATTGCGGCAACACCAGCCTACGCAGTCAATAAAATCCTCACGCGACATATCACCGAGAAAGTTCTCGGAATTGCCCAGGTAAATACAAAGAATCGTAATATAATCCCAAATCTTGACCAGCTCGCCGTCTTTGGCTCCCTGCCATGTTTTATAGCGCAGGAAATCTTCAGCACAGGCTTGCTGCAATACCGAATTCCATTCTTCATCCTGTGTATAAAATTCTTCTATCAAATCGAAAACATTAGTCATTTTTTCTCCATTCTCTGACGTATTATGGAGATATTATACCACACTTTTGTGGCTAATTTATGTTTTTTTGCGTCAGCTGTGCCGCCAGATAGATATCCTGCAGCGGCACCCCCTGCTCCTGCGCCAGTTTGGCAGCGCTGTCATATTCAACATAACAGCGTTCGCCGCCATCCAGCAGGCAGCGCTTCACCGCTACATCACCGTAAGCAGTGTGCACCATATCCCTGCGGCGTGGCAGCACAGTGCGTTCCATGCGCGCACGACGGATACCGATGGTTGTCGTTTCCGCAAAAATCAGCGCTTCCAGCTTCGCTCTGTCCTCTTCGCGGCAGATAACAGTAAGCTCCCACGCCGGACGGCTCTTCTTCATAACCACCGGCTGATAATGAGCATCCAACGCGCCTGTCGCCAGCAGGCGCTCCAGCGTGTAACCTAAAAGCTCGCCGCTGCAGTCATCAATATCAGACTGCAATTGGCAGATGCAATCTGTCTGCAAAGCGTTACTGTTTACAGAGTTTTTTTTTGCGCATTATCCTCAATCATCAGCGCACGCAAAATGCTGGGGCGCTCATACTGACGCTTGCCTGCTCCCAGACCGATGCCCAGAATCTTAAAGCTCTGCGGCAACTCGTCCGTAGTCATCAGCGCAGCAGCGGCAGCAGCACCAGTCGGAGTTACAAACTCACCCTGTACCGGCAGGAAGCGTACATTAAAGCCAAAGCGCTGCATAATATTGGCCGTTGCAGGAACAGGCACCGGCAGCACGCCATGCTGACAGCGGACAGTACCGCGGCCCTCACACAGCTCCGGCACAATTACGTTTTCAACGCCTAGGCTATCGGCACACACAGCAATCGCCACAATATCAACGATGGAATCAATCGCGCCAACCTCATGGAAATGCACTGCATTCTTCTCCACAGCATGCGCCTTTGCCTCAGCATCCGCAATAATATCAAAAATCTTCAGCGCCAATTCCTTGGCTGCAGCACTCATATCCGTAGCATCAATAATCGCAATAACCTCCTGCAGACCGCGGTGCTCATGGTGATGATGATGCTCATGCGGCACATGGCTGTGCTCATGTTCATGCTCATGATGATGTTCGTGTTCGTGCTCATGCTCGTGGTCATGATGATGTTCGTGCTCATGGCTATACACTACAGCATCGCCGTTGCCATGCAAAAAGGCCATATCGTGGTCATGGTTAGCATGCTCCTCATCCAGAATAACGTCAAAATCACAGCAGTCAACGCCTGCCTTAGACACTCTGCTGATTTTATACTCAAAGCCCTTTGCAGGAATACTCTGCAGAGCCTTATCCAGTGCCTTTTTGTCCGCGCCCAGGTCCAAAAGTGCTGCTACCAGCATATCGCCGCTGATACCGGCATTACATTCCAAATATAAGCTTTTCATAAATCTTCCTCCTAATTTGAAGTCTGCATACTTGTAGCAGGCTAATGCTAAAATTCGCTATAAGTACAAATTAATCCTGCTTTAAAGTTTCATTCATGCTGCCTGTACGATAGCCCTGCAAATCAAGTGACACATAAGTAAAGCCTGCAGCCTTCAATCCTTTGTAAATCGTACTGCGCATCGGCTCCGCCACCGCCTGCTCCAGTTGCTCGGGCAGCAGCTCAACCCGCGCCAAACTGCCATGCACACGCACACGGAACTGCTTAAAGCCCAGCTCCCACAAAAGCTGTTCCGCCTTATCCACCGCTGCCAGCCTCTCCGCTGTAATACGCTCACCGTAAACAAAGCGTGAAGCAAGACAAGCAAAGGAAGGCTTATCCCAAGTCGGCAGCTGCAGCTTATGCGACAGCAGGCGGATTTCTGCCTTCGTCAGCTTTGCAGTGCGCAGCGGGCTCTGTACATTAAGCTCCGACAAAGCCCTCAGGCCTGGGCGGTAATCGCCAAGGTCGTCCATATTCGAGCCTTCGCAAAGCACAGCACCGTTTTCCTGTGCAATGCGCAGAAAATTGCTGAACAGCGTTTTTTTGCAGATATAGCAGCGGTCCGGCGGATTTTCGGCAAACCCCGGCACCTGCAACTCATCAAAATCAAAGTAAAGATGACGGATTCCCTGCTTCCGACAGAACTCCTCTGCCTCCGCTATATCACGCTGAGGCACAACTCCCGAACGCGCCGTCACCGCAAGTGCCTTATCTCCCAACGTCAAATGCGCCGCCTGCAGCAAAAACGTCGAATCAACGCCACCGCTGAACGCAACCAGAACACTGCCCAAGCGCCGCAGCTCCTGCTGCAGCACAGCAAACTTGGCTTCCGCCTGCATTTCTAAATCTGTATCTTTTGGCATATTTTTTACCTCAAAAAAATTTAAAGACATGGCTTGATTATCCCCTTCCGCCTCGCTTTGCTCGGCACCTTCCCCGATGGGCAGGCAAGAAAGGTTAAACAAGCAATTAATATATTGCAGAGCACAACCCTCAGTCATCGCCTACGGCGATGCCAGCTCCCTTGACGCTAAGACCCAGTTTATCGCAAGCTACGCGCCGCGAGAAACTGTCGGTCGTGCTAATGTCGCTTGCGACGCAGGGAGCATATAAAAGTTTATATCTCCCCTGAAAGGGGAGGTGGCTGTGAGCTTTGCGAGCAGACGGAAGGGTTGAATCTCACTTGCACGCTAGCCTGTTAATCTGCGTCGCAATAATCCCCGCGCCATATCCATTATCAATATTTACAACCGAAACACAGTTAGCGCAGGAATTAATCATCGTCAGCAACGCACTCAGACCATGAAAACTCGCCCCATAGCCGACAGAAGTAGGCACCGCAATCACCGGATTACGCACAAGACCGCCGATAACGCTCGCCAGCGCACCCTCCATCCCTGCAGCCGTCACTACACAGTTCGCCTGCTGCAGCAAATCAACCTTATCCAAAAGACGGTGAATACCGCTCACGCCAACATCGTAAAGCCTCTCCACATGCGTCCCGAAAAACTCCGCCGTCTGCGCCGCCTCCTCCGCAACGGGAATATCGGCAGTACCCGCAGTACACACAACAACGCAGCCGCAGCGCTCCTTATCCGGGCGCTCCTGCTTCAGCGTCCGCGCCACCGGGTCATAAACAATATCAGGCAGCTGCCGCCGCACCAGCTCGTACTGCTCCGGCGTTGCCCGCGTGCCGAACACCTCACCCTCCTCCGCCAAAAGACGCTTATAAATCTCTGCCAAATACGCGTCAGGCTTACCGCTGCAATAAACCACCTCCGCAAATCCCGTGCGCTGCTCACGCGAAGTATCAAGACGCGCATAATTTAAATTCTCGTACGCTTTGCGATTAAAATAGCGCTCCGCCTCAGCCACCGACAGCTTGCCGCTGCGCACCTGTTCAAGTACACTCCTGGAGTCCACTTTATACCTCCTTTTATGACAAAGACTTAGTCCGCTGTTCGGCAGACTAAGTCTTGCATATATAAATATTAAATTTCGGTTTTATTATAGCGAAAACATACCAGCAACGCAAGTATTTTTCACATCAAGCCACAATTACACCAGGTTCTTCACAACCGCCAGCTCCATCTTGTCCGCAGGAATAACCTCGGAATGCAACACAGGCAGGTTCTCCAGCGCCAACATACGCGGCGGAATCTCCGCGCCGGTATCGGCATGCAGCTTCTGCAGCAGCTCAAAAGGATTGCTGCCCTGCGGCTGAGCATCATCAAGCGCTGCCAGCACGCTGTCGGCAAATTTATACGGACTTGCGGTAGACAGAACAACGGTATAGGTTTCATCACTGGTCAGGAAGCGATATTTTTCCATTGCGCGCCAGGCAACGGCAGTATGCGTATCCATCAGATAATGGTAATCATTATAAATACGGCCGATAGCCTCCTTCGTTTCCAGCTCATCAACCCAGGCACCGAAGAACTGGCTCTGAATCTGCTTCAGATCCTCGCTGTCAATCTCGTAATGACCTTCGGTATTCAAACGCTTCATATAATCCGCTACGCGTGCAGCATCATGCTCCGTCACGCTGTAAAGCAGACGCTCCAGATTACTGGAAACAAGAATATCCATAGAAGGAGAAACAGTTTTAAAGAACTCACGGCGTCTGTCATAAACACCGGTATTGATAAAATCAGTCAGTACGTTATTGCTGTTGGATGCACACAGCAGTCTGTCAATCGGCAAGCCCATCAGCTTAGCATAATAGCCAGCCAGAATATCACCGAAGTTGCCTGTTGGAACAACAAAATTAATCGGGTCACCGGCAGTAATCTTGCCTGCCTTCACAGCATCTACATAAGCGCTGAAGTAGTAAACAATCTGCGGCACCAGACGGCCCCAGTTAATAGAATTGGCAGAAGAGAAGGTATATCCCTTCTTCGCCAGCTCATCACTGAGCGCAGTATTGCCGAAAATTTCCTTCACACCGCGCTGAGCATCATCAAAGTTACCCTCAATACCGAAAACCTTAACATTTTTGCCTGCCTGGGTAATCATCTGCTGCTTCTGGATATCACTCACCCCCTCGCTGGGGTAGAAAACGATAATCTGCGTACCCGGAACATCAGCAAAGCCTTCCAAAGCAGCCTTGCCAGTATCACCGGAGGTAGCAACCAGAATAACAACCTTATTCGTTTCACCGGTCTTTTGCATCGAACGTGTCAAAAGATGCGGCAAAAGCTGCAGTGCCATATCCTTAAAAGCAGACGTCGGGCCATGCCACAGCTCCAGCACACCGGTGTTATCATTTACCTGTACCAAAGGCACAGGATTATCACCGAATTTTTCCGGCGCATAGGCAGCATTTACACATTCGCGCAGCTCGTCCTCGCTGAAATCAGTAAGATACTGCAGCAGAACATCAACAGCACGCTCCGTATAAGGCTTGCGCTCCATCGCCTTTATATCAACCATACGCATCGCAGGAATATTCTGCGGTACAAACAATCCTCCATCCGCTGCCAAGCCACGGGTTATCGCGTGTGCAGCGGAAAACAAATCAGTTTTCCCTCTTGTACTAACATATAACATATATTCAACCTACTTTCTTCTTTAAATTTTGACATCATACTGCCGTCAGCTTTAATAATACGCCTTCAGGCCAGCACAGTCGTATTTCTTTCAAACACAATTGTGCAAATAGGTTATCAAGACTATAATAGCATATTTTATAGGAAGGAACAAGAGTTACTCTGCAAAAATCAGCGGTGCCACCGTTGCAGCCGTAGCACGCTGCAAATCAGCCGGTGCCGCAATAATCTGCATACCGCGCTGACCGGCACTGATTGCAATCTCCAGCCAGTTATTGCTGGTTTCATCCATATATACAGGATAGTTCTTTTTAGCGCCCAAGGGTGAACAGCCGCCGCGGATATAGCCTGTCAGCGGCAATACCTCCTTCAGATGCACCAGCTCGGCACGCTTATTGCCGCTGGCTCTGGCCAACGCCTTTAAATCAAGCTCGCCGTCACCGGGAATTACGGCAAACATAATGCCGTTCTTGTCACCGCGTACTACCAGTGTTTTGAATACCTGTGATGCAGGCATGCCAACCTCTGCGGCAACATGCACAGCATCCAGATGCTCCTCGTCTACCGGATATTCCATAATACGGTATTCTATCTTCAGCTCGTCCAGACGGCGGGCTGCATTAGTTTTTTTGTTATGTTTCATCAGGAAAAACCCCCTCTAAGCTAGAGAAATTACTTCATCTCTGTTATAATAGCACTATAGTAATGTAAAATGCAAATAAAATTGTGAGGACAATAAATTGAAGCTGAAAATTATCTGCGGACAGCTGGAAATTACTCCCAGCCGTCCTGATGTAAACTATAAGAAAATCATTGACGCTATCGAAAAAGCACGTTGCCTTGAAGCCGATATCCTGCTTCTGCCCGAAATGGCACTGCCGGGTTATCTTATCGGCGACATTTGGGAGCAGCAGACCTTTTTGGATGACTGCGCCTATTATGCCGAAAAGATCGTCGCTGCCACTGAAAATATCTGCGTAATCTTCGGCAGCGTTGCCACCGAACCAGGCAAGCTCAACGAGGACGGACGCGTGCGCAAATACAACGCCGCCTTTGCCTGCCAAAACGGTAAGCTGCTCGGCGGTTATCAGGGACGCAGCTTCTTCATCAAGACATCGCTGCCCAACTACCGCGAATTTGATGACTGCCGTCATTTTTACAGCCTGCAGAAACTCTGCGCCGAAGAAGGTGCAAGCGTCAGCGAAGCACTGCAGCCTTTGGAAATCGTCATCCGAGGCACAAGCCTGCGCATCGGCGTCATGCTGTGCGAGGACGGTTGGACGGAAAACTATCACCTCAACGTACCGCAAACGTTGGCAGCCAACGGAGCACAGCTCTTGTGCAACCTTTCCTGCTCCCCCTATACATTAGGCAAAAACCGCAAGCGCAACCGCCTCTTCAGTGCGCAAGCACGCACCGCAGGCATTCCGCTCATCTACTGCAACAACGTCGGCATTCAGAATAACGGCAAGAACATCTTCACCTATGACGGCTGCACTTCCGCCTACAACGGGGACGGCAGTCTGGTAACCTCTGCGCCCATGTATGCCGATACCTTTTTAGAATTCACCTGGGATACAGAAGCGAACCGCATCATTCCCACCTGTCCGCCGGCAGAGCTGCCAAAGGAGCCGGAATCCGTGTATCGCGCTCTGCGCTACGGCACCGCCAGATTTTTGCAGCAATGCGGCATCAAACGTATGACCATCGGTCTTTCTGGCGGCATCGACAGCGCCGTAACCGCCGTTATGTATGCAGATATCCTGGGACCGGAAAATATTCTGCTGCTCAACCTGCCTTCACGCTTCAACTCCGCTGCCACGCGCAACAGCGCGCAGCAGCTGGCGCAGGCACTTGGCGCTAACTATGCCGTAATGCCCATCAGCGAAAGCTATGAGCTGACTGTCAAGCAGCTGGAAGAAACTCCTATCACCTGTCTGGCAGACGGCACAAACTTCAACCTGCAGCTCAGCGGACTGATTAAAGAAAATATCCAGGCCCGTGACCGTGGCGCACGCGTCATTGCCGCTGCGTCAGCAGCCTTCGGCGGCGCCTTCAGCTGCAACTCCAACAAAGCAGAGCTTGCTATCGGCTACGCCACCTTCTACGGCGACATCTGCGGCGCCATGGCCATGATTGGTGACCTTTGGAAGCATCAGGTATATGCTTTGGGGCGCTATCTGAACGAAGTAATTTACAACCGTGAGGTAATCCCCGAAGCTATCTTCAATATCCGCCCCAGCGCCGAGCTTTCGGATGCGCAGACAGTAGGCAACGGCGGTGACCCACTGGTTTACGCTTATCACGATTATCTGCTGCGTGCCTTTATCGAAAACTGGCACAAGACTACACCGGCAGACATCCTGCGCTGGTACAAGGCAGGCACGCTGGCCGCAGAGCTTGGCTGTACGCAGGAAGCGATTAACGAAGCCTGTCCCGACGCTGTTGCACTGATTGCCGATTTGGAGCGCTGGTGGAAGTTATTCGCCGGCTTTGCCGTTGCCAAACGCATTCAGGCACCGCCTGTATTGTCCCTCACCAAACGCGCCTTTGGTTATGACCATCGCGAAGCACAGCTCACGCCCTATTTCTCACGCGAATATTACGAGATTAAGGAAGAGTTGCTGAAATAAGCAATCTGTCAGGCAGAAGGAAAATATGATTTCAAATATTTTTCTTCTGCTTTATGATTAACAAAGTATATATTTTCTCTTGACATCTGTTTAATTAAATAGTATAATAGCTTTTGTATTCGGGGTGTAGCGCAGTTTGGTAGCGCACCTGCCTTGGGAGCAGGGTGTCGCAGGTTCGAATCCTGCCACTCCGACCATGCGGGTGTAGTTTAGTGGTAAAACCTCAGCCTTCCAAGCTGATGTTGTGGGTTCGATTCCCATCGCCCGCTCCAAGTTAATATGGTTCAGTAGCTCAGTTGGATAGAGCAACGGCCTTCTAAGCCGTGGGTCGGGGGTTCGAATCCCTCCTGGATCACCATGAAAGAAACCCCGCAACCATGCAGGTTGCGGGGTATTTTTGTGTGTAAAAATAGCGTTTTTAAGTTGTTGATTTTTGCTGTTTTTCGCCCTGTTTTCGGTGATTTTTTAGGCGCGTTGGCCCCAGCGTTGGCCCCAAATATAAACTATTCTTTAAGCACCATATACACGACAGCGCTACCGGCAACAGCCTGCCATAAAAGCCGCTGACGCTCAATGCGCCTTGTCCTGCGCTGCTCCTGTTTGAGTGTTGCTGATAAGCTCGTCAATGATTTGTTTTGCTCGCTTATTATCTGCTCGGATTTGCTCAACGAGCTTTTGGCAGTCTGCAGCTCCTGCCTGAGCTGACTGATTGAGCTGCTCTGCTCTGTCAGCGTGCTGCTCTGCCCGCCCAACAGCTCCTGCAGCCGATTTAACTGCTGCTCTTGCCTGTTGATTAAGCTCTGCAGCTCGGTTAATCTGCTGAGCGGCACGCTCACCATTACCTCCTGCCTGGGAGCCGCTACGGCCGCATCCGCCGCTGAGCAATAGCCCGGCAAGGCAGACAAGGCCAGCGATAATGAGAGCATAAGTGATAACCTTAACCTCGCGCTCGCCATGCATGTCACTCTCCCCTCTCCGTGATGTAATCAGTAATGCCGCGTGCGATGGCGCGTGCCAGCTCGTCCTGCTGGTTAATGAGCATCTGACAATCATCGTCATTGGTGATAAAGCCCATCTCGACCAGGACGGCAGGCATGTGTGTAGAGTTGAGGACGACTAGGTGCGGACGCTCCTTGACTCCTCTGTCCACCATGCCCAGACTGCCTACTATTTGACGCTGGATGCAGCTGGCCAGCATGTCAGCCTGCGTCCATCTGCTATACACCAGCACCTCGGTACCCTGCGCAGCAGGAGTGGCCGCGTTGCAGTGCAAGCTAACAAATATATCAGCAGGCCATCTGTTAGCCGTCAGGCATACATTGATATAGGCTGCATCCTCGCCGCACAGGTTATTGCTCTGTACGGTCTTGACCTCACAGCCAGCGACCGTCAGATAATCGGCCACCAGTACGCCGACCTCACGAACAATATCAGCCTCAGTTACTCCATAATCGCGATTTACCGCGCCCGGATCAAGTCCCGGATGATGCCCTGGATTAATAAAAACACGCATATTATCAGCCCCTTTTCTTTTTGATGACAGCGATAAGGCCACTTACAGCCTCAACACCTGCTGCGTTAAGGTTCTCCACGATGGACAGCAGCTCTGTCGCGGTCAGATAGCCGATGATGGTACTCACAGCCCATGCAGGTTTAGACAGCTCCACCATGATGAGGTCAGCCGTGGCAGCAGCCATTACACAGACAAGGTATACGGCGATTTTACCCAAAAATCTGTGCTTCATGACCTCGCTTTTAATCTCACCAGCCTCGCGGGCACGCTTTATGCCGATTACGGATTTTAAAAAGCCTGGGTTGGCCACGCCCTGCGCTTTGAGATAAGCGTAGCTGATGGCCACCCATTTTGTAAAGCAGTCGACAAACACCAGCAGGCTAAACGCGTAAAACAAAATTGCGTTCTTATGCAGCAGCAGTACCATGATAGCGGTCGCGGCCGCCTTATAGCTCCAGCCGGTATACAAGGTTTTGCCAGCAGTTACGGCCGAGTCAAAAAATAATTTGTAGTTCATTTTATTCCTCCCATTCTCTTATAATAATAAGCAATACATTATATTGATATGATATAGCCTGTGTTGCTAACGTGTTGTTAATGTCGGCCATACCGATGCCCTCAAAGCCTTGTCCTGACTGCATTTAGCGCGTTGCTAACAGGTTATTACAATATCCCCAACTTGCAAAAAGCTCTCAAACCCAGTCATATCAAGGCTTGCAGCGTTTTTATACTACCAGGGTAACAGAATCAACCTCAAAAACTGTTTTGCAAGCATCTACTTCTGCCTGCTTTGCCCAGCCTGCTTGTTTGCAGGTGCCGATATGCATCGACAAATCCGCCATCCACTGCATAACCTGTTCGGGCGTGAGCCAATATACAGTTTTGCTTTCTGCACCCTCAGCCACGCCACGCACAGGGCAGCCGTTAGGATACTTTGCAGCAAAAAGCGGCGTGCTGACATTGAGGGCTATACCTTGCATCGTAAGCTGCGTCTCCTTGTCGCTGTCATAGCGTACAGGCTCGCCGCTGGCACTGCTAACAAAGCCGCCTGTAATGTTGCTTGCTGTCCACTCGTTAATCTCTTTCAGCTTAAGTTTCTTTTGAAATGCTAAAATAAGTTCCTCATCATCTTTTGGGAAAACAACATCACCGTTTTCATTAAGGGCTAAATCAGTAGGAGTAGCAGAAGAACTAATATTTTTAATAGCATACTCGTCAATACCGTTATTCATGCCTACAATGTAGTTTTTTAAAGAATCTTCGGAAGCACTAATAGCAATACCTTTTTTGTTTTTAAACAAATAAAACATTTATTTCACCACCTCAATACTTAACGCCATAAATTTCAACGATAGAGCTGTTTTGGTCTTCAGTGTACCAAATAGTATCTGTCGAAAGAGGATGAGTAGTTGTTCCAGATTGTACTCCCGAATACAGGCGCCAATAAGAGCTATATTCATTAATAAGATAAAAACTATATCCTTCAGAAAATGCTTTTTGTAATTCCCAAACATCATACAATTCGTATTTGGTATATTTACCACTATCATCACTGCCAACTAGCAAAATCTTATCATACAACGTATAGGCTTCTTTAAGCATTATTGTGCTTTTCATGTTGTCACTTCCACCCGATGTTGTTGAGAAAGAAGAATCACCACCATAGGCTTTAATGCCTGTAGAAGTATTATTAATGTTCCTTACATCCGTACCGCCATTTCTTGTCTTCATTGTATCCCAATCAATCAACGCTACAAGAGTCGGAGTAGTGTTTCCTGCTAATTTGTCGAGCAAATCTGTCTTAACAAAAGCAAAATCATCACTCCCTACACTAGAGATATTTTTATTGAAGCTGTTATAACTAGGGAATACATGAATTTTTTCTAGTTTTCCTGTTGTACTTGCCATTTTTTCTACCTCCTACAATTATATATCATTTACAGTAGCAGTTAAATTATTTATATCTTTGCCCCAAGAAAGGGTAATCCCATTAACTGCATCAGTACAATCAATTTGTAACTGATAAACTTTACCCGAAGTAACAGCTACTATACTATTCATATTTTCATGAACAGTGTTTCCTTCATCTTCTGGGTGTGAATAAGAATATCCATTACCCCAAACTACTTTATTGCTAGTATTAGTAACAGTAATTCCATAACTAACGTCTTCTTCCATTGGTGCATCTGCTAACAGGCACTCGCCTACAACTTTAATTTTTGTAACTCCACTAGGTACTGTAAAATTAACAGTTTGAGATGTGGTATAAGTATTACTTCCATCTGTTATGGTTTCAAAAGTAACCATTAATGTATCTAAACTACCGAAAAGTACAGTCTTTGAAAAGGTATAAGTTACATTATTCTTTGTGTATACAAAATTAAGCTCTGTTTCTTCCCCCCAAGTTCCAGTGAGTACAAAAGCACCTCTTTGGTTAGTAGTATATTTAATTCCATTAACATAAACATCTGAATAAATCATTAACCCGTTGTCTAAAGTGCAAAAACAAACCATAGTAGCTGTTTTTCGTATTACAGGTATATATGGGGTTGCTCCACCATATTCAATAATAACAAAACCTTGTGTTCCGTCACTCACTCTAAAACGTCCTGCTCTGTCACTATCATTACTGTAAAAGGTGTTTTTACCTCCTGCGCCTACAACAATCTGAATAGTGCTGTTCGGAGTTACTTCAACCTCTGCATTGGCAACATAAGCACCACTATTTCCTGCAACACCAATTTGGTTAGAAGCACCGTCAGTGTCAAAAAAATGATAAGAGCCACCGCCTGCACCATATATGTTAAACGATTCAAAAGTTCCTGTAGATGCATAGGTTACACTATCTTTAGTTCCAAGCACATTAGCATAGTAATACCCAACTTTATCCATTACATTTGCTAAAGTAGTATTACCATTCTTGTTAAGTAAAAAACCATACCCATGTACAGAAAAACCCCTATTTCTAGCAGTAACATATTCACCTCTTACACCGTTTTTAGAAGCAACAGGCTGATTAACAGTCATTACATTACCACTTCTTAAAGTAGCAGTTGCACCTTGTCCTCCCGAAATAACATAGCTGCCAACTTTCGTATCTCCGCCGTTTCCTGCTTGCATATCCAACATGGGACAGGAATTATAAGCACCAACAGTGATGCCCCCTGCTCCACCACCGCAACCAGTAACATATATTTTTGTAACACCAGCAGGAATCCTTAAACTGTAAGTACCCACAGTTTTATAGATACGTCTTACACGCTTTAGCGTAACTACATCTTTATACAGTAGATACTTTGAGCCGTCTTTTTTTTGCACCTCAAAAACAGTTTTTGGAATGCTACTCATTTTTTGGGAATGCGTATCTTTATCAACCTTATAAGATAAAATACAAAATCCGTCTACACCATTACCGCCTGTACTGCCTTGACTACCACTCGACTTGCCAACAGGAGAACCGCCGTTAGAGTAATTAGTATTATTACTGCCGTTATAAACGCCACCTCTGGCAGTCACACCTAATGCAGAAGAAGCCTCTCCGGCAGTACCATAAACATAATCAGAATCATAGGTTGTTACACCTTTGCCACCTTTTCCACCAGCTCCAATAGTAACAGTGTACTGCGTTCCAGGTTTAACACTAATAACTCTTGTTACACGTTCTCCATAACCTATAGCCATTTTTACATCACCCCTTTTTTATTGCTCCCCAAAATTCCCGCAAGTAATCACAATAACATAGTTCCCCATTTTTCTGTACTGCAATAGGACAAATGCAACGGCAAATGTCCAAATGCTCACAAGTCTTGCATTTAACAGGCAAAAGTTCCTTGAAAATTTTTCTATGCTTTTCTTGTAACTCTATAAAATTATCTGTAATATGCCCCACAATTCTATCAGTATTATGACACAGCATAACTTCTCCATTAAAATTAACGCTAAGGCTTACAATGGCAGGACGGCAAGGCGGATAAGGATATTCATAAAATTCTTCTTTATCAAAATTCCTTACACGCAAAATTTTTGAGTAAAACCAATGTCGAATATAAGGAGCAATTTTACTATCAGAATTTGCAGTTAACCACAAATTCTTAACCGCTTTTTTTACTGCACTAGGTTCAAATTGATATAGGTCAAGAGGCGTATGCTCACTCAGCACATTGATAAAACCGCAAGTAATTTCTGTTCCAGGAAACGTATAATGTAGCCAGTCGAAAGCTTCTACCATATCATCATTAATAGCATTGAAAACAGTATTAACCGTTCTTTTTCTTATACGTAAAAACTTCTTGCAAGCTTCTTTACTAGGTACTGCATTTCTCGCCGCTCTTGCATTTGGTGCATCATAGCTCATGACAAACCAAATATCATTCTCGTTACAAAAGTCAACTATTTCATCATTTAAAAGCAATCCGTTGCTAAAAATTCTATAGCTGACATTCTTTACACCGTTTTTCTTAAATTCAAGCACAAGCTTCTTAATGGTTTCCCAATAAAGTAAAGGTTCTCCACCCCAAAAATATAATCGGCGCGGATTATTTTCAGCGTATTTCCAAGGCAGGTTACTCCACGCAACTATAAAGTCTTTAACCTCTTGCGATAAGTTTTCCCCTTGCGGAGAAAGGTTAAAGCAGCTTTTTATAGTGGTCTGAACGCAATGCCTACATGACATATTACAGGCAGCACCAAGAAGAAGGTAAATAGCTCCAAGGTCATTAAGCTTATGTATTTCTTCACTAAAGTTTTTCATGATCGTTTTAGTTACCTTCACCGCCGCTTCCTTCGCCAGCGCTACCGCTACTACCGCTATTATTGTAGTTTCTTCCGCGACCGCCAGCTCCAGCTCCTGAAATCTCTACAGTAATTTCAGTAACACCTTCCGGAACGGTGAAGGTATAAGTTCCAGCATTACTCCACGATGTAATTACATCTACTTTATCAGCCATAATTCACCTCTTATTCTGTATAGGTAATCATTGTTACGCCTATGCTATCAATGCCAAGATTTTTTCTTGCAAGCTCAGCAGTTGTTGCTCCAGTACCGCCGCCCTCAACCGGCAGAACTTTATACGTAGCATCTCCACACAACGGTAAGCTTTGACTCCCCTTAGTCGGCGCCGGTGCTAACCCCCAAACGCCAGGAGCATTCGCAGTAGCGCCAGTCAATTTATCAAGGTCATCCACCTGTTCAATTGTCGTCTTCAACATTACCTCATCTTTTTCGCCAGTCGCTGTATTTCTGACTTTGAATATACCTTTTCTAATAGACATATTTATACCCCCTTTATTAAGAGAACTCTACATAAGCATCATCCTCTTTGCCGATGCTTACTGTTTCCATATCGACATCAATCCATATTTCGCTGTCAGGTTCCTGGACAGATACTACGCAGCGCGGCTCGGTAGCATTCGCGTTTGCATAGGGCAAATCATTCCACTTTGTTGAGCCATCACCACGTTTATACCTGCCGGTATCGCTCTCAAATACACACTCACCATCCAGCAAAGTCGGATTGCGGTTAGCTATTGCCTGTGCCAGCCCACGGGTGGGTTTAAAGCGGCAAAATATGTATTTTACAGCCATAGCGCACCTCTTTACTCAATCGTGCCGCCGTCTAAAATCAGGGTGTCACCAGCGTTAATCTGCAATTTCATTACGCTCATGGCTGCAATTTTAGCATCAGTAACTGCGTTGTCAGCAATTTTTGCTGTGTTAACCTTACCTGCGCCAATGGTCGGATTAGGATAAGTACCGGTTAAGTCACCGCCAGCAGCACCTTTGGGAGTACGTGCATCGCTTAAGCGCGGATCATTACCCTCGGTTACAGTACCGGCCTCAGTACCAAAGTCTTTGTTAAATGCGGTACCTTTGCTGGTGATTTTAGGCTCTAACGTGCTTGCCATGTTATCTACAACGATTTTAACTTTCTTAGGCGTCATTGCCTTGGTGTCATCAGTACCAGCTTTAGCTTCAGATTCACTTGCGATATCCAACGGATTAGAGATGCTTACAAAGGTTGTACCACCAAATCTGTAAATTGTACCTGTTGCAAGGTCGGTATAAATTTTGCCGCTCTCACCGGTAATCTTATTGGTATGCGCAAACTCTTTATAAAACAGCTTGTCAGCGCTGTTAAAATAGCCCTCAATAATATCATCTACAAAGGAGGGTAACTGGCTTGCCGGAACATGGCCAGTATCATCCAGCGTTGCAACACCGCCGGCAGCACCCATTTTAGTCAGCGCAATCTTGGTATCATCAGTAATTGTAATATCCTTGGTTCCGTCAAAGGTGATGCCATTAATCTTAGGTAGATTGCAAGTGCAAGTTGAACAAAATTTATCAAGCAACTATATCAGTG
>ENA-OROE01000439-OROE01000439.1-human-gut-metagenome-genome-assembly--contig:-NODE-439-length-42101-cov-11.132022_pt1 | contig 42101 bp, 46 predicted proteins | sample MGYA00242126_ERZ509044 | MGnify/ENA primary metagenome ERZ509044 (study PRJEB26280, sample SAMEA2338716) | human gut metagenome | biome: human gut; feature: human-associated habitat; material: faeces... | reverse complement strand
TGGCCATTGCGGCTGTGCGGGTTCAAGTCCCGCTTCGAGTACGAGTATTCTTTATTAATTCCCTGTAAGTGATATACTTGCGGGGATTTTTTCTTTTACTACGGGCATATTACGGGCAAAAGTAAAAAGTGGGCTCTTTTTCTACACGTGTAATGACCGACAAAAAATCTTCATGGTTATTTCTTTCCCCTTTTTTATAGCATCGGAAAAATCGGAATTTTAAGCATATCTTTCATACGTGCGAATGACTACGGAAAAATCTTTGTAGTGTATCAGTTCCAAATAACGGCTATTTGGAATTATAGGTCATGAGGATTGTCAAAACATGCATTTTACCCTTATCAAAACCTTACCATTTTTTGTTTTATCCTTGCCGTAATCTTGCCGTTATTAAGCAATTCACATTAGGGTAATCTTAGGGTATTTTGCCGGAAATGGTGGCATTTATAAAAAAGGATATCTCATCATCACGATGAAATATCCCGATAATGTTAAATAAAAATGTTTTCGGTTAGCCCTATAGAAAACAGGGCCCAACCTTGTGAGTACTCCTGTCATCACGACGGTGTACATATAGGTTAACAAAGAATTATACCATTAATTCGTCAAATCCAATCATGTCATTAATATATTCAATAAGTTTTTCATTTGCACCACCATCCCGGGCAATGTCAGCAGTTTCTATAAGAAAACTTTCCGAGTTCTCTCTAGCAACCTTCCAACAGTCAGGGTATGAAACAGCTTCTAACTCAGCGAAACTTATACTCCCGTATCTTGCAACGCAGTCCTCCAGTATTTCTATATCGGATACGGAAAGATAGTCTCTGTTTGCTTGACGCTTTGGCAACAAATAGTATTGGGAGATATAAACACTGTCTTTTAGACCTGACAAAACCGTTTTATCCCCTTTGATTGCGTTGTATAATTCTATTGGTGCAGGACCATGCGGAAAAGCACAAAACTTGTCATCTATCATTGGGAATCCCCATTCCAGAAGGTTTCTTTGATTACCGAAGTATAGTATCATAAACAGGCGTTGGTAATCAACTCCTCCTGTTCTGTTGATTATGTATAAGACTATTTCAATTAATGCTTGTATTCGGTCTTGTCTCATAAGAATGCAAATATTTCATGTAATCAAAAGAATTATTTACTTCCGTGGTTGTATATGTCCCCGAATTTTGCTTCTATAAATATAGGATATATCACACAGTCCATTATTAGACAAACGAATGGTTTATTATCCCCGCCATATCTGAATACGGCAAGCTCTTTAATGTCCTCTGTTATTATTGAAGGAAGTGATGTCGGTTTCAACTGTTTAATCGGTATCATTTCAAAACCGTACTGATGTCTCCCGGACACATTAATGTCTTTCCAAGTAAGACTACACAACTTTTGTATTCTCGTCACAAAATCTTTAAATACACTATTGTCGCATCCCTTTAAAGAGGTTTTCATATCCAAGTACTTAAAGCAGAAAAGAGGCTCTTTGCTTCTCGCATCAACCTCTTTATCTTTTAAATTGGGCTTTACATCTTTGCGTTTTAACTTAAACTTACTACCCATTTATTACGCTTCAATTTGTGTTTTGAAAAATGCCGCCATTTTATCCCTACTTATAACAGAATTTATTTCTGTAGTTTTCCATGGGGATTCTTCATGTGTCATTTTCATCAAAGCAACAGCGGAAAATTGATTATATTCCTCATAAACATTGTTGAAAAGTTCTTCTTCGTCATCTGACAAAGATATACCCTCCTCTGACGTTGATATAGAGTTAGATTCAAATGACTTGTATTCCTTATACACAGAAGGAACAACCGGACCATATTGCCAGGCAACAATATCTTCGTCAAACAATGGCGTTCCAAAATATGCCAAATGGAACCCTTGCTGGTAATACAGCATCTTCTGCAATTTCAGATTTGATATAGTATCACCGTGTTCCAAATCTGTTTTGGATATAATTTTATTTGCGATGTCTAATGCCTTATATGCCATAATATAATATTTTAATCTGGTACAAATATAGTGTGTTTCTATCGTTTTCTTTATCTCATTTTATCTTATTTTATTCTATTCGCTTATATTTTCTCTGTTTTGAGGTCTAAAACATGCCGTAAAACATAAAAGCAATAGTATGTTTATACTATAACGTGAGAATCGATACCACTTTTTTTGTAATAACGCTCGTTTTCGTATTTTGTTTGCACCTAAACGGTTTTCTTGCACAGGACGAATAAACTATCATCAGGAAAGAGAAGTGCTGAAAAACGCAAACAAGATGCAACGACCGTTGAAAGTCGTTTACGGACGTCAACTGTAAGTGATAGTGTAAGTGATACTCTCTCTCTTACTCTCTCTCATTTGGTCGAGAGTGCAAGTGTGAGAGAGTGCGAGCGAAAGAGCAAATAAGGTTTTCAGCCCAAATAAAGCGAGCGAAAACCACTTTCACCTGTCAGATGAGCAAGAGTGCCCAAAAGAATGGATTATCATTTTCGCTCACCTTAAAATCACAATCCCAGAAAGAAAGGCAGGTAAAACAAGAAATGCTGCCTCATCTCACGACGAGACAGCATAAATATACAAACACAAAACAAGCATAAAATATCGATAAATGAATTGATTTAGTTTGCACCAACTCAAAAAATAGTTCATGATTTCGACTACAAAGATATAAGAAAGCATTGACTGTACAAAGTAGGACGACTATCATACAACAATACGAAAACCTTTTGTGTAACGTTCTCTCTGTATTGCGTTGACAGCCGTCCCTATTTCCATAGATCGCAAAGATACAAATTTCTACCAATACGGGTCTGGCTCTTCTATCAATTCTACAAGCTTTGGGAAAGTATCGCTATACCAAACAGGTAGTAATGTGTCCGGATAGTCAGTGCGTATGCTATTTACTCCGTACTTCAACCCTTTTAAGGATATTGCTTTGTATGGTTCCCCGTTTCTGTATAGAATCTCCATGAAGCCTTTTTCTATCAGTAACTGGTTGAATTGTGCTGCCGTGTACTTTTTCCCGTAGCTCTTTAATAGGTCCGTCAAAGTGTATGCTTTGCGTACTAGCTTGCATTTATCTTCCTCTTTTGCAGGGGATGGTGTAATCTTCTCAATGATTGGCCGTTTTGACTGGCTGTTCTCTGTAGGAACGGGTATATCAATCATTGGCAAACCCTGTTCTTCCGCTATCTTCTTCATTACTCCCAGCGTTGCGGCTTTATCAGCTCCACCTAACCTTTGCAAAGCGCCTACCCACTCGATAAGCTCATGTATCGTATGAGCTGCTCCGGAATCTGTCGGACCAGGTCCAGGTAGGACATTTTCTTTTGCCCTATCTTCTCTCTCTAGTTCATCCCAACGGAGGATTATTCATAATCGGATTCTTTTAAATGTAAGCCCGGCAACCGTATTGTTACCGGGGTAGCTTTGTTGATGGCGTCAACTTCAGTGTCGGACCGAAATCCCCTGACTTATCTATTTTGCTTTTGGAAAGCCCTTTTTTGTGAAATCGTGGCTAATAACGTTGCACTTCATTACGGGGGTAATTCTCCCCTCTAACTCATCTATGCGCCTTTGCGCTTCTTTCAGTTTGCCACGGAGTATTTTATTTGATTCTATAAGTGTTTTGATGTCAAACAATGTATCTGTCATAGCTTTATTATTTTGCTTTCTCTATTCTCATTTTCACAATTCTCGGAGCAGTCGATTTCTTAATTTTCGCTTCATTCTCCAATTCCTTAACTCTTTCCTTTAACTGCAAGTATTCATCAGTCAGAAATACAAGTCTTTGCAATAAAATTTCGTATAAGTCCATAGTTGATATAGTCTTGATGGTTATTTACTTCTTTTGTTAAGCTTTCTGAGGTCAAATTTCGGACTTTGTGACTTTCCGGTGCATCTTATTACCTTCATACCGTCCTCCTTTAAAATAAGCCTTCTGATCTCTTTATTCTGTCTCTTCATGGTATCGAGAACAGCTCTCATTTCGTCTTCTAATGATGTGTACATAATATCAGTGTATATTGGCGTTATATTTTCTGTCGTATTCCTGTACGAGTTTCCGGCTATATCTTTCCTGCTTTCGGGCTTTCCTCATTTGTTCTTTGATGAACTCTTGTAATTCTGCATTTTTCTCAGTGATTAAATCTTGTAAATTAATTGTTTCCATTGTTATTAAAGTTATATTATATTGATTGATTCCTGTTGTTATTGTTAAACATTTCATCCCAGATGCAAAAAGCAAGAAGGATGATACAAATAATCAGTGTAGCGTTCATGATTGATTAAATATCAAAGAAGTGTTCGCCCTTATTCCTGAATATCCTATAGCCTGTGTATAAGCATCCAAATACTATTAATATCTCCATCTCGTTATAGTTTAAAGGCTATAGCCTGTTGGTATATCGTGGAGGCTCTTATTATCTCTAATGGCGTGCCGGTCACTTCTATTGCTGTGTACTCTTCGTATTCGAATACATTATGCTTTATCCCTTCTATCTTTAGCATGGTGGTAATATCCTCTACCTGCTTGCTCTCTTGGAGCTTATAAACCTTTATTTCTGTCATAGTCTATATTTTATGATGGGGTAGCGATTTACGATCCCATCCGGTTAATAATCTAATCTCCTACGTAATGAGCACCGTATCTTCCAGTACTAGGCGTATAGTAAGCCGATGCCGGTATACTCTTATTATTGTACCCTTTATCCATTGTAGCCTTAGCAGCGTTGCTCATGGCTTCATGTCTTTCCGCCAAGAACTGATCCGTTCTAGCTTTAACCGCTTCCGGTGAGCAATATTCTTGCAACTTAGCAAGATTCCAAGCTGATTTCAAGCATTCGGAGAATGTCCTTTCGTTGCCGGCACGTTTGTAAGAGCGCCAAGCTGATTTCATTATTTGGGATAAGTTATAGCGTTTCATTGATGGGAGATATTACGCAGGGCTTTCGCCCTGCTGGTTAAACTTATTTTGCTGGATGTATTATCTGTTTTCATAAATTCCAAAAGTATCAAGACCAAAGGTTTCTGCGATATATATTGATTTATCTTCATATTTCATTCCACGATACCAACGTTGCAACTCACATGGAGAAACACAAAGTATATCGGCTACATAACAACTCATTTCCCAGAATGAACATTGGTCATATGCCTCTATTTCTTTAAGATACTTTTTAGCTAAGTATTTGAGTGCTTTTTTGAGCATAGAAGTTTTATCTTTTATGTCATAATGGTCTGTACGTAGATAATATCTAAGACTATTATCAACACCATTTTTGTTAATGTCATCAAAAACATCTTTTGCCCAACACATTTCATCTTCTGTTAACTTCATTGCTTTTATGTCTTTACTATATATCCGTTTCATAATCTTTATTTTTTAGTTGTTATTACTTTATTTCCTTTTTGATGTTACAAAGATATAGTATTTACTTTAATAATCTGTAAAATAAATAAAGAAAATACTTATATTTAACATCTATTATTAAAGTAAATACTATAATAAATAAACTATTCACTTATATTTGCACTACAAATATTAAAGGATATACTTATGAGGATAAAAGAAGTAATAAAAGAAAAAGGTTATACTCAAAGAGAGTTTGCCGAAAAGTTGGGTATGAGCACTGTAGGGCTTGCTCAAATTGTAGCCGGAAAACCATCATACACTACGTTGGAAAAGATTGCCGACGCTTTAGGTGTAGAAATATGGGAGTTGTTAGTATCAAAAGATGAAATTGTAGGTAAGAAAGACGGTCTCTCTCTCACTTGCCCTCACTGTGGAAAGGATATTAATATTAAAGTAGAATAGCCATGAACCAGCTAGAGTTAATCCAAAGTAAAATATACGAGATAAGAGAGCAAAAGGTAATGCTTGACTTCGATTTGGCAGCATTGTACCAAGTGGAAACCCGTGTGCTCAATCAAGCGGTAAAACGAAATATGAAAAGGTTTCCTTCTGATTTCATGTTTCAATTAACTTCAGATGAGTGGGCTATCTTGAAATCACAATTTGTGATATCAAGTTGGGGTGGCACTCGCAAACTTCCTTTTGCTTTTACAGAACAGGGCTTAGCCATGCTTTCCGGTGTTCTTAATTCAGATATAGCTATACAGGTAAATATCAATATAATGCGTGCCTTTGTCGCTGTCCGGCAAATGCTAGTAAATCCACCCGTAGACCGGTTAGGCAACATTGAGAAAGAAGTTAAAGAGCTAAAGGAATACATAGAGGAAGTATTTGCCGACTATAACGACATAAACGACGATACCCGGATGCAACTGGAACTAATCAACCAGACGTTGGCCGAGCTTCAGGCGCAAAAGAGGATGGAGAATAAGCCACGTAATCCGATCGGGTTTATTAAGCCAGAGAAGAAATAAAGAGAACGCCCGTACAAGTCGGCAAACTATGTACGGGCTTTTAATATCTACCCCCTTGATTTATCTGTTTTTTGTTCGCCATCATGTTTTATTAGATGGGGACATCGTCAATTTTTAATTGATGATGTAACCTTAAAAAATAGTTATTAGCAATATAGTTATAAAAATATAGTTATTAATGAGGAACGTGTATAGGTACGCACATAGGTACATGCATAGGTACGCATTTATTTAAGAGGTACATTTTTAACATCTATTTATTATTCTGTTTTTGAATAAGAAAAACTGTTCTTTACCTTTGCAATTATAAAACAGAAAGAGGACACCACATCATCACGACGGAATGTCCTCTTGTTAATACCGAAACAAAGATATGAATAAAAATCCTTTTATCCTAATACCTCTATCGCTATTGAGAGGTATGATCTACGAAAAAGAAGCAATCAATGATATGTACGATATTGGAATCTTTTGTACGTCTCGAAAGATTGACATAATAGAAAGTAATGCTCTCAAAGACTTTGTTTATTGTATCTATAGGTCAATAGAGGAATTACCCGATAAACTACTACAGGAATACGATAAAATGGATAAATTCCCTTATGATGAGGATTATAACGGCTTTGATAATGAGAACTTTGCCCCAGAGTTAGAGATTGAATATCTGAATGATTATAGTAAAGAGAATCCATCATTTTACGATCTGGTTTTAGAATGGTATAGAGTACGCCAAGTGTTTTACATGTTGAACTTGAAAACGAATACAGTAAAATATACACTTAGTACTGTAGAAAAGTATAAAATGAGGTATGATTTAAACAAATGTTCTTTTGTTCTATTGAACGGGGAAGTTATGAGTAATCTCTATAAGCTAAAAGATACCATGACGGCAGATGATCGTGCAATGTGGGCTATGTACATGGGGATTTCATCTATAATTGGAGATAAGGATTTCGCCCAGACAACATCGGAAATGATAAAATGTAGGATGTTTGGAGCGATAAACCAGGAGGAACTGGAGTTGTTACTAAAGGATGAGACTTTAAAAAGAGTATATGATAAATATACTACCAAACGTCAATATAATAAGCTATTAAATATAATTCAAGATCGTAATATGGTGACAGAAATAGGATTAAATAGAAGAACTTACGTAAGTACTAAGATGAAAAATGTAAATGAGCTAGTAGATGCAATATCGGCGAAAAGAATTGATTCGGAACGAAAGCGAGTGAGAGATGAAGAAAAGGCTAATGCTAGAAAAAAGTATTATTCTTTATTCCAGGGCAATAAGAAACTAAAGGTAGGCTAATTTCGCATTGTATTTCACTTGTAGAATTATACAAATGAAAAGTACTATAATAGTCAATATCAATAATTTAAGTGATTATTATTTAAGGTGCTGTAAATATGCTGTTGAATAATAAAGGGAGTCAACGCCCACAATTTTGTGGAAGCCTCCACAATATCATTCGCAATTTGAAGGGGTATACCGAAAATCCGGCTACCCTTTTCATGTGGGCAGAAATTTCCGTCGCATTGATAATCTTCTTTGACCTGATACAAACAATGTTTGGGTCAGCTTTTCATCTTCAGGCAATAAGGCGAAACACGATAATTCCTGTATTTAAAATACGTGTTCAAACCGTATTTAAACCGTAACTCACAATTACCTTTAAAGTGCGATTTTAGCACCTTTGTTTAAGCCTTCATATTTGCTCAAATTTCAACGATCTTTCATTGAATGAGCATTTGATTATTCGACGTGCAAAAGCCTGTCAGAGCGAAACTGTTTGTTTCAGCCGAAATTTATGCTCAACAGATAGGCAGGTAGTTAAGCACGTCAATCCAAATTTGGATTCAGGTATCCTCCGCCAGATGTAGGGCATCGGCAATTTACTGATCCCTATGTCTAATTATCAAACGCAAAACATTTCTTGCTCCACAAAATTATGGAGCATGATATTCACGAGCTGCAAGTAAATACCCGGAATTCCGGGTATTTAAAATGTGTGCCCAAACCATATTTAAAGGTGAGAATAACCACCTTTTATATTATTTTGATTATCAAGTTTTCCTCAAAAATGCGGAAAACACTCCGGCAAAAAACGGATAGGTTATTTTACTTTAACCAGTCCGCACACGAACCGGTTTTGAGGATTTTTCCTTAAAACTTGCTGCGCATCTTTGCTCATCGCTGGTAATCAAGTTTCCAACAATTTTGGCGAAAACCCTAAAAACGACAGGCCAGCAAATGAATATAAACTTACTGTAACTCGCTTGTCCGAAATGGCAAAGGAGATAATGCCATTTTTGGCGGTATTAAAACTCGCTGAACGGAATACTTTTCCGTCTTAGTCATTCCCCGAAAATGAGGAGCGAGAAGACATATTCAACGAGCGCAATTTTGCGCCCGCTAATCATTACGGCCTGTTATTGCTATCATTGAACCTGCTACAAACAATATTCGTATCAGCTTTCCGGAATTTGCATATGTAGAATTTACGGATTTAGATTTTCCTTTGAGTAACCTTTGGGTTGTTTATCAAACTACCCTTGCCGTAATCTTGCCGTGATTTGCTTAATTATCCTTGTCAAAACCTTGCTACTTTTTGTTTTACCCTTATCCTAATCTTATCCTTGTTTTTGAGCTTATTCTTGATGTGATTTTAAATGAAAAAGCTAATAGAAGGCATAAAAAAGGGGGTCCCAAAATAGAAACCCCGAACGACTGGCAACGGTTGCGTATAGCTTCATACGCTCTTTATTTAGATTTATTCAAAATTAAATATTATACCCGACAATAGCAAATGATTTATTTTAAAACATCTGTATTACAATTTTTATTGCCTTATTAATAGCTTTCGCTTCATATAGAAGGTGATTGAGAATCACTTTTATAATCGGAATATATCTGCAAGGCTTGTTTTTTGTTTTGGCTTTGATAGTCTTATAATCATACTCACCTTTATTTAATTTTTTCGTATCCTATTAATGATATATCAAAGGATAAAGAGATATGAGTTGTATAAGCGTTTTCCCGTTCTTCATACGGTATCTCTTTCCCTTCCTTGTCAAAGTAGGTAAACAATGCTTTAGCGTCTACTTTACCTTTGTTTAACCAGTCTATAAGGACAGATGGATTTAACTTTTTTTCTTCTTTATACATGATATTCTCGTTTTACGTCCGATCCTTGCATTTTGAGTAGATCGGCACTACTTGTTATTACTTCAATATTTATATCATGATCAAAATTGATCTCCTTTCTTTCACGTAAGGTTCTTTCTCCATTTACTACCACATAAACAGAATAAAAGTGTTGCAAATCTTTAGGTTGTTTTCCCCGAGCTATTTGAAGCAAGAACTTCCTGTTATTTCTCATGACGTACCTCTCTTCCTTTTCTCGTAGGCTGCTATAACTTCTTCATCTGAACGAGTTTCTGCACGGTTTATACAAGGGAGAATAAAGCCTTTTTCATCTTTGCTTTCAGGATAAGATTTACAGCCAGAAAAGATATTTATTACTCCGTCTTTGACATAATACCAAATACAATAGATAGGATTTAAGCCTCTTATTGCAGCTTTTAGTTTATTACGGTTCTCATTCATCTCTATTTCCCTCCTGTAGCTTTAAAATCTTTTCTGCTATTCTATCAACAAACTCATCAGGAGCGGTATCTATAAGTTTTTCAAGCTGCTTGTACTCCGCTTCTGTCTGAGATTCTACATTTATAGCCTGTTGTTTAGGTAAGGCATAATTCAAAAGTCCAGTGTAAACCTTGATATACTCTTGCGGAGTTAAACGCCCCATTGATTGAACGAATTTATCACGGCCGCCATCTAAGATTTCAGCGATCCATGTTTTTAGATCTGTAGTAACCTTGTTTGGTGTACCGGCAATTCTTCCACCAAGTCGTCCTCTACCATCATTTTTCTTTCTTCCTGCCATATTACTACTTTTTACTACTTTAGTAAACCGGGCAGAGAATCAATAGAGCATCCCTGCCCGGGATTATCTAATATTATGCGTCTGGCAATCCCTGTGCCCAGTTACGGGCTAGTTCCTTGTCTGATACTGTAAAATCCTCTTTGTGGTATTCAATACCAAGATGTTTGCAGATCGCCTGATTCTCATACTCTGCATCCCGTTTCCATTTGTCAAACGGATTATTTGCCGGTTGAGGCTTTTCTATTCCTTCCACACTCGCAAAGAAGCCTAATCGGTTCGCTGGGCTTTCCTGTAACTTTCTTTGGAAAGCGTCAAAATTTTGTCTTTCTTCTGTAGTCATAATGATAATTCTTTAAATAAATTCGTATGCTTCTTTGTCCTCATGCAACTCTCCTTCATCGTCCAACCAGCACAAACATCTTCGGGAGTCATGTGAAGTCGTAATACCTTTCCCAAAGCAGGGGTTATCGGCAACAAAAGCGTTCAAATTATTAATGGTCTCCTTAACATCGTTGATAAGTTTTGTTGCATGGGTACGGGCTATTGTAGGAGAGATCATAAACTCCTGTGCTTTCCGTTCTGCCCATTTCTGGGAAAATACTACATTATTGCCCAACATCTCGTAGGCATCAACATCTAACGGCTTTGCTGTATGGTACAAAAGAGCTTTTCTTAGTTCATGTGCGTTCTCGGATATACAAGTTTGCAAACGTTCTAAAGTCTCTTTATAATCCTCTTCACGTTTAAAGGCAATTTTTATTCGAGAAGCATCTTTTTTCGCCATCTCTTCCGCTTGTTTAGTGAGCAAGGCACATACACCGGCCAAGTCATCAAGCTCTTTGGTTGAAATAGTAAATCCTGTTTCAGTCATGCGGCTTACAATAGCCTGTATATTATCAACATTATCTTCGTGGCGTTTGAGAACTCTCTCCAGTCCTTCTTTCTTAATTTCATTCATAGCTTTTTAATTTTAGTTTATAACTTCTATTTTGATTTATGCCGGGTAGATCATCCGAAGCAGACCTACCCGGTATTAGTTATACAATCTTTGCCAATAACGCAATCAGTTTTTCAAGGGATTCTCCTTCTATGTCGAAATTCGGTTCCAGTCCGTTGTTCTCCCAAAATTCCCTAGCATCCTCGTTTTTGTTAATCACAATGCAAGCGGTATTGCACGGTGTATCGTCTGGATTAATCCTTTGGCAGACAGAAATAGTTTCCATGTCGGTTTTCAATTCATATTCACCTTCAAGTGGTTCGGTTCCCAGCTTTAGTAACTGAATCCCAAGTTTACGGGCTTCTTCCGCATCAAGGTGTACGGTGTTCTCTTCCGTTATGAGTTCCTCGTGCTTTGTTTTGGTCACAAGGATTTCACCTTTATCACCTTTTCTTACATAAACATGTTTTTCTCCTTTTCCGAAAAACTCTTTCTGTTTCATAACTTATAAAATTTTAATTGTTAATAAAATGTTTGTTATCTAATTCTTTTGAAACCGTTAGACAAATGCCTATCCAGTAATACTTTTCCTCGTTTGATGAGCGTTTGCTTAAATGGTTCTTTTTTAAATAAGCCTACGAGGTTTTTATAAACCCATTATCTAAATAATATCTCGCTTGCTCATCTTTTGGGAATGTCAAAGCCCAAAAACCAAAGGCATTGTTATTGGGATAGCTAACACAGTTAAACCGTTTATTTATCTTGCGTTTGAACACTTCATAAACGATTGCTCCTCCTGGAAATATACGCTTGTATAAGTAAACTTCAGTTTGGGGATTATATCCGATTTGGATAAATCGCTCTTTGTTCTTAATGAACTCTTTCTTTAATTCTTTAATTGCTTCCATAACTTTTAAATGTTGCTCTCGCTCATTTTAAGGTGAGCGAAAATGATAATCTATTCTTTTTGGTACTCTTGCTCATCTGACAGGTGAAAGTGGTTTTCGCTCGCTTTATTGGGGCTGAATATATTTTGCTTGTCAAATTTCGATAGTTCATTCTCTTCTTACTTCACATTCAAACCCTAGGTTTCTCAATTCATTCATCCGGTATTCTTGTAAAGGTCTGGGCTTTTCTTTCGGTCTTTTCACCTCGATAAACAACGCCTTCCCGTTTTTTAGGCATAACAGGTCAGGAATACCCGGTTTATTCGTGAGAATCAATTTAACCACATAATAACCTTCTGCCTCTAACCGTTTGATGATCCGGCTTTGTATCTTGCTTTCTAGTTCTGCCATATCATCTACTTTTGTTTTGACGTTTGAAGTAATACGAGGCAGTGAATGATTCTTTTCCATGTACCGCTTCCAGTATCTTGCTTTCAATCCCGCAGTCAGAGCAAAGAAAGTAAACGTCTGCCGGGCTGGTACGTTCTTTTGAAACTAGACGGTTCTTGCCTTGCTCGTATGATAGATAACTAAATTCGAGATTAAAGAAAATCAAAGCATCTGCTGTATCAAGTCTCACACCTTCACGTGCCCGGCGAACTTGCGATATGAAGACTTTGTTTGATGAGACTTGAAACTCTTCCGGGCTGTCCGTCCAGTTCGGGAAGACAGACTGCAATAACTCCGCTTCGGATTGGTACACGTAAAACAATGCAATTTTCCGGTCTTTAAAATAGCTCTTCACAAAATCCGCCTTACTGCTGTCAAATATCAAATGCTCACCATTTTCGGAAATTACACTTCCGGAAGATAGTTGATGTAATTTAGTCAAAAGCTTTGCCGGTGAATCTCCTAGAACAGTATAGCAGCTGATGTCTACAACCAAATCGTTTTGTAATCTCCTGATATATTCTCTGGTCCTGTCTTCCATCTGTACCTGCAATATGTGCTCGTTGATATTCACCTCAAATCCCGCCTGTTCTTGGGAGTAAGAGATAAACAGGTTTCTAGTATCATTGTCTATCTTTGGTTTGTTGGCGCATGAGTAGTCGTTTATGAGATACCCGTTTACTCTCTTCTGCCGTGTGTATACGTACTCTTTCGCCCATTTATAGAAACTTTTATAGCTTTTCCACGGTGATTTGCTGCATACCCAGAATTGGTGATACAGTTGTGAATAGCTTTCGGGTGAAGGTGTGCCGGACAAATAAAGCACGGGCAAACCTTCGCAAATGGTCCTTATCTCCTGTGTACGCTTGCTTGGCTTGGGATATGCTCCCAGTGAATGGGCCTCATCAATTATCACAAGGTCGTACTTTCCTGTCACCTTGTGGCTGCTTTCAAAATTGACAACTTCCAGCTTAAAAGATGGTTGTAATGCGATATAGTCGTTTTTTACGCTGGGGATGGCTTTTAGCTTGGTGATGAATAAAACTCTTTTTGCGTTGAATTTATCAGCGGCATATAAAGCCGTGAGCGTTTTCCCTGTCCGGCATTCCATCGATAGGTAGCAGCATCCGAAAGCTGTTAGTTTATTGGCCGCCTGGATAGCGATGTTATTTTGATATTCTCTTAGTTTCATAGATTTTTCTTTGTTTTATTGAACATGAATGAAGGAATATACTTCCCTATGTTTTCATTGATGATTTGCTGTCTTTTCCTGTACTTCTGTATTTTTTTACCGTAGAGTGTTATTTTCCCACGGTATAATGGTTTCCCGTACTTCTTGCGAGGATCATCCAACTTGCCTAACTTGCGGAAGAATATATTTTGCTTATTTTCCATTTGGACACTATAGACATGATTAAATGCGTACCGGCTTGCTATGATATTTTCGTCTAAAAATAGTTTGCGACATTTGCGCCTTGTGTATGGACAAACAAAATACCACACATAGCCCTGTCCTAAATTACTGGGCTCTTTTCTTAACTCTATCTTCTCCTGCTTTTTCTTCCCATTATACTCCCATAGAAAGACACATATTTGTTTCTCTAGCGAAAAAACGATAGTGTATTGCACTCCATTGGCAGTAAAACTTGCCGATCCTTCAGAAAGCCTGAACAGCTCTTTTAGGTCTGATAGTGCAATGTGCGGATTATGATCTATTATTACTTTCATCTTTCTCAATCTACTAAATACTTAGACAATAAAATCAATGTTCATTAGAAAGGATTGTTTTCTGTATAACCTTTCGTATCGTAGTCGAATATCTTTGTAAGGGAACCGTTGTGTTTGAATTTGACAGTTCCGACAGAACCGTTTCGATGCTTGGCTATAATCAATTCACCATAGTTGTAAATCTCATGTCCGGATGAATCTTTTATACTAATCCCGTAATATTCCGGGCGATGAACAAAAATAACCATGTCCGCATCCTGCTCAATGGCTCCTGACTCCCGAAGATCAGCAAGAATAGGTTTCTTATCTGTCCGCTTGTCTACTTCCCGGTTGAGCTGTGACAGAAGGATAACAGGTACATTCAATTCTTTAGCGATAATCTTTGCTTCCCGGGACATCCGGGCTATTTCCTGTTCTCTGTTTCTTGTCCCATTTGAGCTCTCAGTTATCAGCTGTAGATAGTCTATTATCACCATCCCACAGTTATTTTGCTGATGATATGAACGACACATCGCACGGATGTAACTCATACCTATAGCTGCATTATCGTTTATTGTTATCGGTAAGCTGTATAAAGTTCCTCCTATTGCCTTATCTATTTGCAGTAGCTCATCTTGGCTTATATTTCCGGACCTTAATTTGCTGGGGTGTACATTGGATTCTGAAGCAATGAAACGTTCATACAGGCTGACAGAATCCATTTCTAAAGAGAAAATGACTACCGGAATACCTTGTCTAGCTGCTGACTTTCCAAAATGTAGAGAAACAGCAGTTTTTCCCATGGCCGGACGTGCAGCCAATACTATCAACTCGCCACCATGCCAACCGGAATTCATATCGTTAAGGTCCTGTAATCCGGTTGTTATCCCTGTCTGCTGCCCGCTGCTATACATCCCCATCTTCCTCTCTATGTTTTTTAATGCGGATTGTGCAATGTCTTTAAATGACTGGGATTCACTTTGCCCGATTAAATCCTGCTGCATTTGCTCTAAGGCTTTCCCTGCATTGAAAAGGATATCGCCGATATCTTCCGTGTCGTCATAGGCTTGTTGTTGGAGTATATGGGATAATTCAATGACCTTCCGTTGCAGGTATTTCTGCTTTACCATCAGGGCATGCTCTACAACATGAAATGAATCATATCCATAATTGGAAGTTTCTGCGATGAAATGGAGTGGCACTTCGTCAATCTTACCCATTGAACGGATTTCATTTGATACTGATACTATGTCACACGGTTTATTGTTTGCATAAAGCGACTGGATAGCATCATACAATACAGCATACCGGTTATCATAAAACATATCTTTGTTCAATTCGGGAGATATGGCATCGAATACCTTGTCACCGCCAAAGCTAAGAAGTGAACCGATAACAGCCTGTTCTGCTTCGGGTGTATGTGGCATTCCTTTAATTGGGGACAATATAGACTTGTTTGTTTTCATCCTGTACCTCCTTTCTTCCGTGATTCTGCCACCAATAAGTAAACCTTCTCTTTGCATCCGATATATTCGATATACTCCGTTCTTCTCCGATTGAAACGATATAAGCTATGAACTTATCTAACTGGTCGGGAAGCATAGAAATGAAAGATACGCCTAAAGTAGATTGCATACAGACAGATTCTTTCCATGTTTGGTCGGATAATAGTTGCTCTTTGATTGATTGAAGATCGAAAACTTTATTCGCTCCCTCTCTCACACTCTCTCTCTTATATAGAGAGACACTATCACTATCATTATCACTATCATTATCACTATCAGCTACGTTTGCTACGTTTTGTTCGCATTTGCTAGCATTTGCTACGTTTGCTACGTTTTGCTTAGCATTTGCTACCTTTTGCTTACCTCCTTTACTTCCGGCTTCTCTTCTGCGTTCACAAACTGCTTTATACTTTTCTGTGTCCCGGTCTATTTGTTTCTTTATTACCGAAAAAAGAAGTTTGACCATACCGTCATTACTGGATATCTCTTCTTCATCACTAGCATATCTCACTACTGAACGAAATAAAGTTCCTACTTGCTCGTTAGTGAGTAAATCTAATTGGTCCTCTATATCACAGTGTATAACAAAAGACTTTCTATTCATTTTGTGCCTCCTTTCCAATCAATAGGCATTTGCCGGTCCGGCTCTAACCAATATAGCTTTCTTCTATCGTCCAGACGAACGTCTTTAATGTTCCAGCCTTCATCATTACGAAGGGTGGAGATTACACGTCTGGCGTCATTCGAATTTGTTTCAGCGTTGATTTCTCTTGCCGTTACTTTCCGGCCAGATAAGAAAATAGATCGTACCTGTTGGATTATTCGAGATGATTTGTTATCTTTGCTCCTGTCGTGGAGGAGATTGGCAGTCGTGGAGGCTGCCTTTTTCTTTTCTTTCATAGTCATGCCCCTTTCTTATTTAGTGGTATCTATGTAGTGATCCTCCATGAATTTCTCTAAGTCGGCACGTTTCACATAGATTTTTCGCCCGAACTGGCTGAAAGGGATTCTTCTTTCATCTCGATAGGTTTGCCAAGTTTTAGCCGATATTCCAAGTCTTTTTCTTACTTGGGTGGATTCTATCCATTGGCTATTAACTTCTTCTTCTGATTTCTTTTGAAGAAGGCTTTTTACTTCTCTTACTTCGTCCATCAATCCATTAAGAAAAGATTGTGGAACTACCGCCATTGAGAGGGGGGCCGGTGCATTACTTTCATTTACCATTTGCATCATATATTTACAGGTTAAAACTTAATTCTGATTGCTGTGATGCAAATGTAATATAATGTAATTTCCTTTATTTCAGTTGTTTGTGGAATATAAATGCAAAAAGTGCATCCCTAATTTATTCTATTTTTGGAATAAATTAGGGATAAAATGAGATGTATTTTATTCTAGTTCTTAAAAAGGAGAAAATTCCTTGTTGTTTAACTTGTAGGAGTTAATCCTATCTTTAGCGTAATCTTTGTTTGCGTTTGCTTGTTTGTGATAATTGTTTATTAGTGCTTTTATGTATGATTCTGGTGTAGTACTATTTCGTTGGCTATCAATATCATCTATTAAATTGAAATGCCTTAGACATTCATAAATAAGTCTACAGTGAGAATTTTTTAGTTTCATTTTACTAATATCATTTTCCTTATTACTAAAGATAAATTCCTCTAAATTAGCAAGATAATATAGCCTTATTGCTAATTTTGCTACTCGGTTGTTTTTCCGTCGTGCACCAGGTCTAGTTTTTAATCTGTTTTTTAAACATTGCAATCTATCCAGTAAAAGTTCTCTGGATATTTCTCTTTCGATTGTATGGCTGTAGGCATAATCTTCAATAATGTCGTTTGTTACGTATTCTTTGGGATTTTCCCAATTGATTTCTTCTGATTCAGAAGTGAAAAACTCATAATTAACGATACGTTGTTTGCAATATTGTTGGATCCAAGTGATGTCTCGCTTATTTAATAAGATTTCTTTAGCTTCATCAAATGTATATTTAGAAAACTGCAATCCAGTTTCTTTGAACCGTTTTAACAAACTAGATTTAATATCTTCAATGTATACGCAACTCGTGATTTTACAAGTGTTTTTCGCATCTTTTAGCGTACATGTTGTTTGTTCGATATCTGCCTTAAAAAAGAAAAGTAGTGCTTGTATAAGGTCAATATTATTTTTAATGGTTTTAATATTCTTTTCTACTATACTTATAGGCTGTTGGGCTTTTATATTGTTCTCGTTAAAAGCAATATACATCCAAAGCAACGCAGTGTATGGCTCTATTTCTGTTTTGAATGTAATCCTTTTAAATTCTTCATAATTATAATTGGGGAATGTTTTAATATAATTGCCCAGAATATTTTCGGATATTAGCTTGTCATTTCCGAAGCATAAATCGAAATACACTTTATTGTTTCCTGTAAGTTTCTTAATCATTTTTTATAGGTATTATAAGGTTTCGTTTTAAAAAGGTAATGGCTTAGCAAAAATTAATTTGTATTTTTTACTTTCCTTGAATAATGCTTTTACATATTGAATTTCAGGATATTTATTACAGATATTAGTCCACCCCTTTTTTACCTCATCTTCAATAAATCCCCAGTATTCTAAACATTCATAGGCTGTTTTTAGTTGTTTATTTGTTGCCTGTAATCCATATTTCTCAAGCACGAGTAATGCCGCATGAGATTGTATGTTTTTTATAGGACGCCCTTTTTTATTGTATCTTTTTATACCTTCTTGCAAATCATTGATTACTGTTTGAATTTGTTCTAGGGTAATATTTTCGCATACAGTTAGATTTTCTTCGGCGAAGGTTTCTATTACATTATCTGGGGGAGTGCTTTTATAAAAATGGTCCATAAATTCACTAAAGGAAACGCCATAATTGTCACATATCCATTTGGTTGTCCCTGTTACTTCTTCTACACTATAGTCATATTCAGGGTAGGAAAAGGCTGTATTTAGTATATCTTTAGCTTCCTCGTATAACATGGGTACTAAGTCTAAGCCATATAACCTATATAGTTTTTCAACTTCTGCTTCAATTTGATCTTTTATAAAAGATGGAAGTCTGTATTTTTGTTTGGCATTACTAATATTTATTCCATTGGTATCTGCTCTTAAAATCATCAAAGAATTGGCAATGTCTAGTTTCTTTTGTAAAGAATCTAAGCAATTTTTTCTAGCAGATTCCGACAAAGATTCAGCGTTCCCGTATTTTACTATAGCTAAATCTTGATAAATATTCTCGGAATATGATTCAAATTCAGTTTTTAGTAAGATGCGTAGAAAATCATTTTTGTGACCTTCTGATATGAGATTTAAGAGTTTTAAATTCTTTGGTTCAGTTTTTTGTTCTGTAGGTATTGCTATCTTTTCCACTCTTAAAATATCTTCTCTTTTTTGAGTGTGTATATCTTCTTGTTTTATAGCAGCTTCAAATGCAAGTTCTGTTATTTTTTTGCTCGCTTCATCTTCCATATCTATATCTTTTTATTTTTCAATTCTTTTAAGTATATCCCTTAATTTATCAGGAGCGATCCCCTGAAGTTGTTTTATTAATAATTCTTCATCAATATTATTGGTGTCAAATACTTGTTTCATTGTTGCATCCTGACTTGTTGTATCAAACTTAGAAAGATAAGCTTCTGTTATTTTTAGAGATGAATGTCCTAAAGCCTTTGAAATATCGTACACGTTAGCTTTCTTCTGCCTGGCAATGTTTGCAAATGAATGCCGTGCAATGTGCATGCTTATCTTTTTGGTAATTCCTGCCATTTCTGCCATTTTATTCAAATACTTATTTAATAAGCTGTTTTTACTATTGACTTGTTGAAGAAGATGTTTCTTTACTTCATGTGGTAGTCGTTCTTTATCTTCCCACGTGATAGCTTTTGCATAGTTTGCATTATTATCTAATAGCGGAAATATATAATTGGATGTTCGGTTTTGTAAGTCTGTGTACTTTGTTATTATTTCCAAAGCCTCAGGAAGAAGAAGTATCTCTTTTGTAGTAGCTGTTTTATCCATACGGTAACTAATACGCCAGTCTCCATGCTCATATAGTATGTTTGTTCCTCTTAACTGAATTAGATCACCGGCTCTCATTCCTGCACAATAAAATGCTAGCAGGAAGCAGTTGCGAGAATGCCATATTAAGCTATTTTCTTCTAAACTCAATTTTTTCAATAGTTCTATTTCTTCCCAAGTTAGCTTTTCTTTATTGGTATCAATGGTTTCACACTCGAAGTCGTCAAAAGGGTTATCTTTAATTGATAGTCCTTTCTCTTTGAGTTCTATTCTGCCTTTATTGTAGAGGCTTTTAAAATTGTCAAACTGCTTGCTTATAGTGTTCTGATGCAAGGTTAGTTCAGCGTTTTTTGAGTTTGGGATTTTCTTAAGGTAGGCTTTGAATTTATTTAAAAAAGACAAAGTGATTTCGTTGAAAAGTAAATCCTTTTTGAGTTTACCCAGATGTATTTCTAATTCCTTTCCATTTCGAGGGATAGTAAGGATGCTTTCAGGATTTACTCCATTGATGAAGAATTTTAATTTGTTCAGAAGGGTGATGTACTTTGTGTATGTTCGGTATTCTCCTGACTCATAGGTGCTTTTTGCAAAAGACTCTGCGAAGGAAATAAATGAAAATACATTTGATTCTGTATTAATTCCAGATATAACTTTTTCAGACGTAACTGCTCCATTGTTGGCAAGTTCTTCGTAAGTCTTCTTTGCCTTCTCTATGGTTTTAGATAATGTTTGATTCCAAACTTTAGAATTAGGTTCAGATGGTCTTATCCAATTATCCCCTTTTGGGGTTGGATTCCAGTCAGATTTTCTGTTTACCTCAACTGGCGTTTTGAATTTCTTTCTCTTTCCATTGACTGTCACACGGAGGAAAACGGCATATTTGCCATTTCTTGAAGGTTTGTCATTAAGCTCAAATCTGTATGTTGCCATAACTTCCGTTTTTATATCTGGCAAATATAATGATATCTAATTTTACGGGCAAATTTACGGGCAATTATTTGTTATTCTATTACATTTTATTACCTTTGCATTGTTTTTTGGATTTCTTATTATGTTGTTTTATAAGTAGTTATAAATGTGTTTTAATATGTTTGAATGTAACTATATTAGTCCCGCTTCGAGTACGAGTATTCTTTATTGCCTGTAGATCCTTGATTTACAGGCTTTTTTATTCTTTGGCTGCTGAGACAATCTCCTCCCGTACTTTCTTTGGCAAGCCTTTCACAACGATATCATAAGATTTCTGTACCAGTTCCCGTATCTTCTCGTCCGGAACGTCCTGATTGAAGTAGGCACTAATCCAATACTTCTTATTCATGTGCCATCCCGGCTTTATGCCCAGATACGCAGCCTGTAATTCCAGTGATTCGTTCGGATTACATTTAATACAGCAGAAGTCGAATATTTCGATGTTTACAAAGCAGAACCATTTATCTGCTACATAAAAACAGAGTACGTCGCGGCTATATGGGTCGGGTACATCGGTAAACGGCATCCTCTCATGGACGCCATTGAGTGATAAGCAGTATTCTCTGAACTCTTCAATATTCATTTTGGCATTTTTTTAAAGGATGGTGTAAAGATACAAATTGTATGTTTAACGGGAGAAACCTCATTGGTCAAAAAAAGAATAATATTGTCCGATTAGAGGGAATCTTCCTGTCATAAGATATAAAACTCGACTTTTTTATCTATGTTTGTGGCATGAAGAAGTCAGTATTTTTCCTGTTTATATCTTTGATATTTACTAGTTTAGCCTATCCTCAACTGGCTATACGACATCAGATTGCTAGCCCAAAGGCAGCTGATTCACTGGATATTTCCTATTATTCTCAAAAGAGAGGAATCCGTGCGGGAGCGATGGCGTTTGGCGTCAATATGGGCGTCTGGGCTTTCGACCGCTACATCCGGAAAGCGGATTTTGCTTATATCGATATGCATACAATCAAGGAAAATATTAAGCATGGCTTTGTATGGGATAATGATGCCATGGGTACAAATATGTTCATGCATCCTTATCATGGCAGTCTGTACTTCAATGCCGCCCGCTCGAATGGATATAATTACTGGCAGTCAGGCTTGTATGCTTTCGGTGGGAGTTTCATGTGGGAGATGTTTATGGAGTGTGAATATCCTTCTGCCAACGATATCATAGCGACACCGATTGGCGGAATGGCATTGGGCGAAGTGTTCTATAGAACTTCCGATCTTATTCTCGATGACCGGAAGACCGGTGCTTCCCGTTTTGGGCTGGAATTTGCCTCGTTTGTGGTTTCTCCTATGCGTGGTCTTACCCGTATTATCAACGGAGATGCCTGGAAAAGACGCTTAACATCGGGCAAGCAATTTGGTGTGCCCGATGTTAGTGTGGATATTTCTATGGGAGTGCGTGCGCTTGAATTGGAAGATGAAATCTTTGATAAGGGTGTCGGGTTTGCCACCGAACTGGATGTAGAATATGGAGATCGTTTTGATGCGGATGACAGGAAGCCGTATGATTATTTCTCTGTGAAGGCAAAATTGAATGTGCAGAAGTCGCAACCGATATTGGGACAGTTGAATATTGTGGGACGGCTGGCAGGCAGAGAACTGGTCGATAATAAAAAGCACTATCTGAGTTTGGGGCTTTATCAGCATTTTGACTACTATGATTCGGACACCATATCGAGCGTTTCGGCAAAAACTCCTTATAAGTTTTGTACGCCGGCTTCGTTTGGTGCCGGATTTATCTATAAGCGTAAACTGCTTAAACGTTGGGATATAGACGGATATGCTCATCTGAATGGGATTCTTCTCGGAGGTGCTCTCAGTGATTATTACAGGGTGGAGGAGCGCAATTATAACCTGGCAAGCGGTTATAGTACGAAAGTCGGGTTTAATTTCATCTATAAGAAAGATAAGTTTTCGGCATCTACTACTTACGATGTCTATCATATGTTTACCTGGAAAGGATATCCTAACAATATGGATTGGGAAAATTATAATCCGAAAACGCTGAATGCACAAGGAGACCGTTCAACGGCAATTCTTCATGCCACCGGGTTACGCTTGGATGTCAAGCTACGAAAAGGAGTGTATCTGACCGGAGCTTATATGAACTATACGCGGACTACGCGATATAAACATTATGATAATGTCTTTTCCAGCACGTCAGAAGGGTGCCTTATGTTGACCTGCAAATTATAATATGCTTTGGCTTTTGTATGAAAAAAAGATGTTCTTTTATGTGCTGCCAATCTTCCGTTTTTTCTTCTTACTTATGAATGGAATATTAATATTGGGACTAATAATTCTGCGTATTTATAATATCATTATTTAATATATTAAGAATGGAACATACAATGCCAAGAATGGCACTTGTGATGGTTAATTTAAATCTTTTACTTTGCATGATTTTATGTGATAAAAAAGAATTAATAATTAACTATGAAGATTATGAAGAAAAGATTGTTGTATTTGTTCATGCTTATTTGTTCAGTAAGTCTATTCACAAGTTGTGGTGACGACGATGATGACGTGAAATATCCGGTTGACAGTGAACTTGCAGGTGCATATAAGGGAACAATGGATGTATATTATGTGGGTGTATCTACTCCTATTACTTCTGATATGGTTCAGAAAGTTTATATTTCAAAGGCTTCGGATACTGCTGTTAAGCTGGAATTGAAGAACTTTACTATTACCGTTGCGGGTTCCGAACTTCTCATTGGTGATATTACTGTCGATAATTGTGCTTTGACAAAAAGCGGTGACACTTATAAGTTTGCTGGTAATCAAACATTGAGTCTTGTTGTGGGTTCATGCAATACATCCGTTTCGGGTACAGTTGGTAAGAATGCTGTTGAAATGGTAATTGATGTAGATGTAGAAGGCGGAATGAAGGTGAAGGTTAACTATAAAGGAACTAAACTGTCAGGAAGTGAAAACTCAGAGGCAAAAATAACAGGTTTTACTATCGACAATGAGGTTGTGACAGTAGCACCGATTATCGACGAAGAAAAGAGTGTTATTACATTTAAGGTAAATGACGAAGCTACTGCTGATGATTTGAAGGCATTGGTGCCTGTTGTCACTGTATCAGAAAAGGCTACTGTAACTCCGGCAAGTGGTGTTCCGCAGGATTTCTCCGGTGGAAAAAGCGTTGTCTATACAGTGGTTTCAGAAGACGGGACCTCAAGAAAATATACAGTTTCTATCGAAGGTGTTCAGAATATCATGAGATATTCTTTGGATGAATGGTCAGAATTTGATGCAGGCAGCAGTTATGATAACTATTGGACTCCGGAACCTGCCGGATTCTTAGCTACTTCTAATGGTGGTGCTAAAATGCTGAATGGATCATCTTCAGCTGTCAAAGTTGGCTATCCTGTGATGAAAGAAACTGAAGGTTTCAATGGTGGAGCTGCCAAATTGGTAACATTGGATTCCAGAGGACATGCTTTAGGTAGTTTGGCACCTATTACTTCCGGTTCTTTATTTACAGGAGTATTCAGTCTTAATATGCTTGCGCCTTTAAAATCTACGAAGTTTGGTATTGCTTATGACAAGGAGCCTAAATTATTTAAAGGTGTATATAAATATAAAGCCGGAACTAATTATATCGATGGTTCTAAAAAACCGGTAGAGGAAGGTCTTGATGTCGTAGATGAGTGCTCTATTGCTGCGGTATTGTATGAGGCTAAAGATGCCAGTGGCAAAGATGTGACTCTCACGGGAGTAGACATCAATACTTCAGAATATCGTGTAGCAGAAGCTCGTTTGAAAGATGGTACGGACAAAGAAGCATGGACTGCTTTTGAACTTACTTTTGAATACTTCCCTGATAAAGTTTATGATAGTACTAAAGAGTATAAACTGGCTATCGTTTGTTCTTCAAGCAAGGAAGGTGATAAGTTTAGAGGAGCTGCTAATAGTACGTTGATCGTTGATGAACTGGAGGTCGTTGGCGAATAATGAAATAAGCTTCCTTTAAAATAGGATATAGTATAGAATATAGAATAGGCTGGACTCAATTATGGGTTCAGCCTATTTGATTTGTATACTTCAATCTGAATATTAAAACTTAGAAAGCCTCCAAAATATGAGAAAGAGCTTCTAGTATCTTAAAAATAGATCATAAAATACAAAGAATGGACCTTGTAGTAGTTAAAATAAAGATGTTACTTTGCATCCGATTTTGTGATAAAATGGAGTAATAACTAAATTAGAGAATTATGAAGAAAAATTTACTGTTTTTATTGATGCTCATTTGCTCAATGAGTTTATTTACAGCTTGTAATGATGATGATGATAATGGTGGTGAAGGCCCTCAGCTAGGAAAAGATATTGCTGGTACTTATAATGGAGAGTTATCCGTTGTATCATCAGAAGCTAAAGCTTCCAGGCAACAAGTATTCATTACTCCTAATGGAGCAAATGATGTAACTTTGGAACTTAAAAATATTTCTATTAATATGATAGTAGATGATAACCCTACATCAATAGAAATAGATGATATACAATTTCCTAATGTGGCTGTAGAGGGAGATAATACTTTGGTTCAATTAAAAGAATCCAAAATTGCTTTATCGCATCCTTCTTTGGGTGAATTGGAAGTAACAGCAGCAGGAACTGTTCAATCGCAGAAATTAGACTTAAACTTCTCTGTTAAGGTAAAAGACCCAGCGGAAAGTATTAATGTTGTATTTGCCGGTGAGAAGTTGAGTTCGGAAGTCGATATAAAAGACTATGCTCAAGAAGTTGCAGGATGGTATGCACGTAAAGAACTTACTATAACAGGAATCGAGATTGAGGCTAAATGGCCAACTGATGGTATAGAAGTTGTTTATAATAAGTATAACCAAATTTCTATTAAGCCATTTTATATAAGTTTCCCATGGGGAACTAATGACACTAGGCAGATTGATATTAAATCTGCAAGATTAATAAATACAGCAACAGGAGTAGAGATTGAAGAAATTCATCAGGCTTTGACTGATAAAAGAGGTGATGCTACATTGGATTTCTCCGGTAAGTTTGAAAATGGAGTTTTGACTCTGAATATGACTATTACTAATGAGGAAAATACAGCTCATTATGTATTTACTGCTGACCAAAAGAAAACAGGTGCTGCAATTGAAAAGATGATAATCAATAGTGATGTTGTAACTTTACAGCCAGAGATCGGTGAAGTAAGTAGCAATAAGGCTAATATTGTATTTTATATAAAAGAAGGTACAAGTGCCGAGAAGTTGTCATTGGTTCCAGAGTTTGAAGTTTCTTCAGGAGCTACACTTTATTATGGTGATGCGGTTTATGAGAAAGGTACAGCAATAGATTTTTCTAAAGAACAAAAATTTAAAGTAACAGCTGAAAGTGGAAAAACAACTGTTACATATACAGTGAATACTGCTGTAATGGACGATTTCTCATTTAAGACAAACTTTGATGGAGAGTGGGAACAGAAGAGTTACAATAACGAAAGCAAGATAGTGTTTGATGAACCGGGCGAAGGATGGGCTACTTCTAATGGAGGAGTTGCTTATATTAAAGGAATGCATGGTTTTTTACAATGTTATGCTCCTGATAAACCGAATGCAGTGACTATATCAAATGAAAGTAAATCAGGTAAGGCGGCTCGTTTAGAAACCTTGGATACTACAGGAAAGTTTGCTTTTATAACTTCTGTTCCTAAAGTTACTTCTGGTTCTGTATTTTCGGGAGTTTTTGTTGTAGACCCTGTTAATACTTTGAGGAGTACTAAATTTGGTTATCCTTGTTTCAAAAAGCCTGTTGCTTTCAAGGGATCTTATAAGTTTACTGCTGGAGAAACGTATTATACTTGTCCTGATCCTTCTAAGGCTCACATCTTTGAAAAAGATGATACGAAAAAAGATTTGCCTGCTATGAATGCTGTATTATATGAGGTAAACAACTATGCTTTCGACTTCCTAGACGGTACAAATTTATTGACTTCTGATAAAATTGTAGCAATTGCTTCAGTAGATGGTAAAGAACAGACTGAATATACTAACTTTGATGTGAAATTTACATTCAAGGAAGGCAAGAGTTTCGATACTACTAAAAAGTATAAACTGGCAATCGTTTGTTCTTCAAGTAAAGATGGAGATAAGTTTAGCGGTGCTCCGGGTAGTGTGCTTTATGTCGATGATTTAGAAGTTACTTTTTAATATATTTAGATCTTTTCTCTTAGAGTAAATAAGTTATTCTGAGAGAAAAGATTGCATAATATAAAGACTAAATCTTGTTAATATGAAAATAATGCAGTTACTTTACTGCGTTTTTGGATATCGAAAGATTTTTATTTACTAAAAGTTTGAAAATTATGAAGAAGAATTTATTGTATTTGTTTATGCTGGTTTGTTCAGTTGGTTTGTTTACCTCTTGTGGTGACGATGATGATGACAATAATGACAAACCAGATGTAGCTGGTACCTATGCTGGAAATTTGGGAGTTACAATTGATGATAGCGATCCTATTACTTCATCTCAGACGATTGAGTTGACAAGCCCGGCTGAAACTAAAATAAATTTCACGTTAAAGAACTTTATTCTTCAGACAGGTGCAGGTGGTGAAGCTGGTCAAACTCTGCCTGTTGGAAATATTAAGATTACTGATATTGATTTGGTTGGTAGTAATGGTAACTATACATTTACGAAAACATCTAATATTAAAATAGAAGCAGGTGATCAAGCTGGTATTAGTGAAGAACAATGGTTGGGACCAACATTATCCGGAACTGCTGGTATTCCTATAACTGTAAAAGGTACAATCACAGGAAATGATATTAAATTGAATATTACTATTCCTTTTATGAGCATGAATATTGCAGTTCAGTTCTCTGGAACTAAGAAGTAAGTTTCTGATATTGTATATATTGATATCTGCATAAATAAGAAAATACGAAACTCTGACGGGTTTCGTATTTTTTTATTGTAGTAACTTGTAGTTCTTAAAGATGACTTCGGTATTCTTCTTATTTGTCCTTATGCTTTCTATTGGTTTTGTATCCATTTTTGCTATTTTCAGTAGCAAGATTTAGTGTGCTTCTACTTATTTCTTTTCTATTTCTAATATCTGAATATGGCACTCTGTTATTTCTAAAATACTTCAGATAGGCATTTTGTCTTAAGGATAGATCACAAATATAAAAAATAGACCTTGTGAGACCTGGAATAAGGGTGTTACTTTGTGATTAAACTTGCTACAGAATTGATTAATTAATTAAATATTAGAATAATGAAGAAAAATTTGTTGTGTTTATTTATGCTGTTATTCTCGGTTGTACTTTTCACTGCATGTAGTGACGACGATCCACAACCGATTCAGGATGGAGAATTTGATGGGGTATATTTAGGTACTCTTGATGTAGATGCAGGTGATTTGGGAGAGGTGAATGATATTCCTCAGAAGATTTACATTTTTAAGAATGGTGAAAATCAGTTAAAGATGCAGTTGAAGAAATTTACATATCCGGGAATTGGTGAATTAGGTGATATAGAATTAGATGGTATTAAGGCTGTGAGAGCGGGGAACGGTTGTACATTTACAGGTACGGGCACTGTTACCTTATCTCCGGGTGTGTGCAATTTAGATGTTTCCGGTTCGATAAATGATGGAAAGCTATCCATGAATATTAAGGTCAAGGTCGCAATTTTCAATATTGATGTTAATTTTGACGGAACTAAAATGGCTGCAGATAAAAGTTCGGAAGCTGATATTCTGACTTTTACTTTTGATAATGATATGGTAATAGGTGAACCGGTAATTGATGGCACTGATATATCTTTTGTTATTTCAGATGATATGACTAGTGAACAATTGAGTACATTAGCTCCTATATTTACAATCTCAAAAGGAGCAGTTGTAGACAAACAAAGTGGTGTTGAACAGGATTTTACCCAGCCTGTTGTTTATAATGTTACTTCTGAAGATGGCATTGTGAAAAAGCAGTATACAGTTGCCGTTGCAGGAAAGGAAAAAGAAATAAATCTCAATGAATGGACAACTGTTAAATCAGAAACAAGTGGTTCAAAAGAAACTTATGAGACACCCGTAGGAAAATTTGGTACTAGTAATCCTGGCTTACTGACAATCAATGATATGATTTCGTCGGTGGAACTTCCTGCTTTGGAATATCCGGTGGCTCCTGTTGAGGGAAAGGAAGGAAAAGCTGCCCAGATCAAGACTATTTATACTTTTATTTCGTATGGGGGAATGGATTTTAATGCTGCTTTGAATGGTTTGATTCCTTATGTAACTTCTGGTTCTCTTTTTACAGGGTCGTTTAAAACAGATATGGGGAATCCTTTGAATAGCACGAAGTTTGGTATTCCGTTTGTTGGTGAACCGGTTACACTTTCCGGTTGGTATAAATATAAACCAGGTTCAGTATATTATGATGATAAGAATCAGATTGTTGATGATAAAACGGATGAATGTTCTATTTATGCCGTATTGTATGAAGAAGTTTTAGATGATGAAGGTAATAACATAGCATTAACGGGAGATTATAAAAACAAAGAAGTCTATATTGGCAGTTCATCACGTATAGTGATGCGTGCAACATTAGAAAATGGTGGGGAAGTAAATGACTGGACTGAATTTACAGCTTCATTCAAACTTTTGGAGAATAAGACGTATGATCCTTCTAAAAAATATTATTTGGCAGTGGTCTGTGCTTCAAGTGCTGAAGGTGATTATTATCAAGGTGCTCCGGGTAGTACATTAATCGTTGATAATTTGAAGGTTACTTCTAAGTAGCATTAGCACTTCAGAGATTAACTTTTGATTGAAACGGAAGTTTCCGAAACAACAACGGCTAATTCTAATCTTCTTCGATTTGGAATTAGCCGTTATTATTTTATTTAGCTACTTCTTAGAACGCATACCCGAACCCTATATTCAAATAAATAGGATACATAGCAAATGAGATAGTGTCGAAATCCTTCTTGAAGATATCGTTCAATCCCCATGTTAAGTCAGCATATACGTTCAGGTGTTTGAATGCTCTCCATTCACCGCCTAACTGCATTCCCCATTGGAATTTACGCAGATTATCAGAGAAGTCATACGTGGCAATACTTTCACCCGTAAAATCCACTCTCGAACCTGTTTCATTCGGGCTACGCAGATGTCCTTCGTATACATGACCGGAGAAGTTTCTTTCGATAAGATAAGAAACGTACGGTCCTGCTGATACTTTCCAACGGTTACTGATTTTGTAGTCAGCCAATACCGGGATAGTAAGGTAAGAGTTTTTGACTTTCGTCTTTACACCTCCAGTCCATAAACCTTTCAGTTCTCCACCGTTCGTATTGAATATCTTCATACCGTAGTTTTTTACGGTAGCTTCTGTGGTCATACTTTTGTTTTCAAGACGCACACCTACTGTCATACCCCACTTTTTCTGTTCGTCGAACCATTTAGTGGCATTTCCTTCAATCGAAATTGCTATGCTAGGGGCATAGCTGTCAATGCTGCGTATTTCTTCCGGCAACGGGAGCGGTGCAGTACCGCCAATGCTGAATCCGGCTTTTATGCTGTATTCCCATCCATGCAGATAAGAGTATATGATACCTTGATTCCTTTCATTTTGAGCATTCACGGTGTGTGATAAGAAAAGAAGCAGGCAGGCGATGCTGAATATTTTATATGTTATTTTCATCTTCATGTATTATTAATAGATTATTATTGCTGATTTGTGGAAGTAAGCTTCACTTCATCTATATGGAGTGTGCTTCCCACTGCTCCTTCGAAACTCGCTCCATCTACACTTGATGAGAATACGATGGCAAGTTTGTAAATTCCTTTGTCTAGTTTATCCGGATTGATAGATTTTCCCGGCTTTAATTCAAAGTCGAGTGTGAAAGGTTGCCATGTGTCGGTTTCAGGCCAATAGGTACCTGATGCTTTTCTAGCCAGCATCACAATGTTGGAAGATGTCAGCGAATTAGCACCATCGAGGAAACTGACGTTTTCGTCTGCTTCGTACAATACTCCGTAAATATCGCAATGGTCCTGTCTGCCTTCTACTACTGTACCGTTGGAAGTGAACTGGCTTCCGGCTTTGAATTTATAATGTCCTTCCAGTTTTACAGGGTAATAGAAGAAAGGAAAACCGAAACGAGTAGCTTTCATCGCGTCGACAAGAGCATTGGCTGTATCAAATGAACCGATGAATAAGTTACCGGCTGCGATTGGCATTTTTACCATTGTGCCGAAACTTCCGGTACTTTTCGTTTCCAGTTTCAGGCATTTGCCTCCGTTCACTCCTCCAGTGACCTGTACGGTAGGAAACTCCGTAGGGTTTTTAGCCATTGCAGTCAGATTAAATCCAGGATTTCCACTTGCCCATTCCAGACGACGGACAACATATGATCCATCTGTCCCTTCAGTGTTGTCTTGTTCGTATAGCACATGGAAAGGATTATCCGAACTCAAATTCTCGAAATGATAGGTATCGGGCATTTCTGTTTGCCAGAGTGTGATATTGTAAGTCGCTTCAAATGATTTGTTTTCAGATGTTACTTTGAACTTTCTGGGATTCTCAGCCTTAAAATTATATGAAGCGATAGACGGGTCATCACCATCGTGTGAGGTAACCGGTGCGATAGTAGCTCCTGTCGGAAGTTGGAAATTGATATTCACCTTTGCCAGATCGGCGGCTTTGGAAACATATAATTGAATGGTAAAGTTCTCAAAGTCAATGGCAGCTTGTTGTACATCACTACCTGTACAGGCATCAATGGCTGCTTCTGAGTTTAGCGCTTCATCCTGTATACAGGAAGATGCTGCACATGCAAGTATGAAACAGGCTATTAAAGTCTTAATTTTCATGCGGTTTAATCTTTTTAGTTACTAATTCAGTCTCTTTTTATAAAACTCGGGTGCAAAGTTAAGTTTCTTTTTGAAATCTAGCGCTCTGTTAGTGAGGGAATTCAATAAAATTAGAGCCTTTTATAAAAATAATGTGGGCTAAGGTTAGAAAAAGACCTTTCGCAGCAGGGCGTTCAATATCTTATTCATAGTGATTAAAACCGATGTTTTATTGTCATCTGTCAGCTTTTAGTAGGCAAACTATTATAAATAAGATAATTATCTCCTGACAATACCCCCTGATAATACGGCTGACAATAACAATTGTCCATTCTATTGTCAGCCGTATCATGCTGTTATTCCAGTTTGACTACTTGATAAAGAGTCCCTTTGTAAGTATGCTTGGAGGGTATACCGCATTTTTGCAGAAGTCTTCCAAAGTGATATACTTTGCTGGAAGACAGGGGTATGCTACTCTTTTTCTGCAAGTAGTTGAGTATTTCCATTGGTGACAGATATTCTCCCTCGCCTTCCTTTTGGGCTCCTTTGAAGTATTGGTGGAATAATTGAAGAATAGCAGGAGTTTGCTCAAATTCGCGGTTGTTTTCCGTCATGATTTTTTCGTCTTCGCTGTCGAACCAGTAGCGTTCGCCGTGATAAATCTCATGCATTGCCTGTGCGTAGAGTTGCTCATAGTCTATCGGTTGGGTGGTGTCAATGACTCCTGTCACTTCGACGCAGATAAAACGACGGCTTCCTGAAGGATCAGTCAGCAGGTCTTTTTGGTTGCTCGTGCCGATAAAGGAGGCATACCGCTGTAATTCCTGTACCAAACTGCCGTGGGGCTTTCGCAAGTTGACTACAGGTTTCTGGAGGATATGCTTTAAAAATCCCTGTTGAGTAAGAGTCACCTGATCAAACTCATCGATGTTGATCAGAGCAAAGCGGTTCAGATATAGTTCTGCATCCCGTTTACGGCTGAAATCAATGCTGTCTGTGTAGTAGGCGCGAAGTGCGGGTGGTATAAGCTCCCGGCAAAATGTAGATTTATGGGTTCCTTGCATGCCTACCAATAGAGGAGATGTGCTATTAGCGTGTTTCTGACCTATTCCACGCCAGTGAGCCACCATATTCAGAAACCAACGGTGGAAAAGCATTCCCCAATAAGGATTTTTGCAAGGCACTCTGCTTGCCAGTGCCAGAATGTGGTCTTTTCCGTCCCAACGGGGCAGGCTGAACATAAATTCCTCCAAAGGATTGTAGACAGGTACCCGGTTCGAATGCAGATAGCGGTCTATATCCCTGTCCCACACTGCGATCCCTTCGGATTGGGCATCGAGCATGATACTGTTCTGTGCCCGTTTGTCAATGGCGCTGAAGTTGAAACGGAAGGAGACGCGTTCGCGGTATTCCACTTCTCCGATCTGCGTATTGTGCCGGAACTCATAGCGGCGTTCCATAAACTCTTCCATTTGCAGGTTAAGGCGTTGTTCTTTAGTCAGACAGTCTTTCCGGTTGAATCCTTTGCATTCCTGATATACATTTTTGATCATTTCGCGCAGCAGCATGGCATCGTTTAACTTGTAGAAGCGGGTGAGAGTGCGCCGTGTCACTTCTTCTTGCGGTATTCCCGAATGAAAACAGTTTTCCGCCAGACGGACGACTAATGCCTGAGGATCGTCATTCCAATGCCATTCCACTTCCAGTTCTTCGAATGTCTTTCGCACAGCGGCTTCGTATAGCAATGCTATCGCATCTTGCGTGGCATATCCCGGTACAGTGCGGTTGAGGGGAGAACTTTCGGCAATCGTCTTTTCCCTGTATGTCGTTTCGCCGGGCATGCTGACGGGCTGTGATAAATAGAATGGGACAGGATCGGGACGATAAAACAGGTCGGGATCATAGCTGAGGCGTGAGTATTGTTCAAGTTTCGGTTCTTTCAGCAGAAGGTTGAAGGGGATTTGCGGCTGATAACATTTAATGGCGAGTCGGTAAGCGTGCGCCTGAAATATTTCAGCTTCTTCCGCTGTCTGGGGTAACTTACCGTCCGGACGGGTGAAGCGAGTCCAGATTTTGACGCTTTTATCGCTCGAACCAGCAAAAGCCAGCATGGTTTGTGGTAGTTCCGCTGCTTTTCGTTTTACCAGGGCTATTTCTGCTTTTCCTGCCAGCGGACCGACCGTTAATTCTACGATACCATTGTAAGTTTTCATTTTCTTCACACCGTTTACGCGTCCGAAGACTGCGGCAGGAATTATTCTGGGCAATTTGTGGGCAGCTGAGCAAGGTTCACCGGGTAAGACAAAATGCAGGGCTTCGCGTAGGCCGGATACCGGACGGAGTTTAGTCTCTTTCTTCATTTTCTCTATCAGTAGGTTGATATCCATCACGCTTAACGCTTCCGTATCTCCGTTTTCTCTGCTCTCCCTGATTTGTGTAATCTTCATTTTTCTATTTTGATTTTTCTTGATTTAATTTTGTTTGTATCAGGCATCGAAGGTACGGATAATATGCCGGTGAAACAAGCGTTTGCGCTTTTATTATTGAGAAATTTCGCGCGGTCTTTATCTTTTACAATAGTGCGGTCTGAAGGGCAGGGAAAGTATAGCGGACGAGGAGTAGAAGGTATGCTTTGCTTGTGCCACGCCTTTGGCATGCTTGTGCCACGCCTTTGGCACGACTGTGCCATCGCAGTGGCACAACTGTGCCAAGCGCTTTGCACAACCATTTCAGAGGTTTGGCACAATCGTTTCCGTAGGTGGCACAACCGTTCTGTTAGCTTGTCACAAACCATATGGATACTTGAACGGGAAACAACGAAAGGAGAGATGTTGGTGACAGTGTGAAATGAAGGCTCTTCTCTTGTGCGCACAAAAGAGTAGATTCTTACTCCTTGCAGTCGTCTGAATGACATAGCTGACCATTTCTCATTGGTATTCGTCTGAATGACAGAACCAAGTGATAGCAAAAAATATATTGATACGCTTTAATGTGAGGTATATCGGAAATTTCCCTCACTCCATATGCTTGACAGTAAAATGGTACTATTGCTATTGTCAGCTTATTGTCAGGGCTTATTGTCATGAGGTAATCTGTTTATTATAAGACTGTTATATGTGAAAAGCTGACAGATGACAATAGAAATCTATATTTAATCATTATGTAGATAATACGAATTGTGATATACGAATTAATGCATAAATGTGCGGAAATGAAGAATGATGAAGAGAAATGATAATTGAAAATAAAAAAGAACACTTAATCAGTTACAATGAAAACAATTATTCTTATATTTACAGAGTATTGTTAACCCAAGGACCCAAAAGAAATGAAAACTAAAAAGGGATTACTTAGACAAACTGGGCAATTAGTAGCTTTTGTTGCCATTGTTTTATGCAGTTTCACGCTATCTGCATGCGGTGATGATGATGACGACGACATTACTGCTCAGTCCATTGTCGGTAAATGGATATTAGAAAAAGGAGAATATGCAATGACCAACCCAATAACTGGGGAGGTCGTTCGGGGAACTTATAATAGGTGTCCGGATGGTAGACAAGTTTACTATCATTTTAATGAAAAAGGTGTTTGCACCTATACAGAAGCAAATTCTGATTATGGACCGAGATTAACCGAATATGTTTATGATCACGAACAACAGCTCATAGCAGTAGGAATAAGTTTCTACCGAATCACTCAGCTCAGTTCCACACAATTAGTATGGGAAAAATTAGATGCTGCTGATGATGTTAATTATCTATTTAGGGAAACCTTTGTACGCGAATAAGACCGGAAACTGAAAAAGCCGGTCACGATCTCCTATCGTAACCGGCTTTTATCCTATATGTTAACCTAAGACCTATAAAACCTTTCTGCTATTAATCACACGCATTGCTGCGGTATAGTATTCGCACGGAACCGAAACGAGTATACCTTTCAATCCATTGTCTTTCATTGAAGCCTCGATATACGCTGCTTTCAGAAGACTCTTCACACTGGCCACCTCCCAGGGACTACCAGCAAAAACATTGACCTGAGAAATCTTTCTACTTGTAATCATATTCTTTTGTGTTTTGGTTTTTACTGTCGGCAAATATAAGAAGGGAAAATTATATATGAGAGCAATTTTGAGTCATAAAAGTATAGAAATGATGCATTGGTCTGATTTTAGCATAAATTGATCAGTTTGTAGTATTGGTACCAAAAGAAATCCTCCTTATGCTGTTTGAGAGAACAGATAAGGAGGATTTTATCGATGAGTCGGCTGTTTTTTGCTTATTTCTCGTCGTTCTTGCGAATCTCCACGCGGCGAATCTTACCGCTGATCGTCTTTGGCAGTTCGTCAACGAACTCAATCACACGCGGATATTTATAAGGTGCAGTCACTTTCTTAACATGGTTCTGCAATTCTTTGATCAATTCTTCTCCGGCGCGTGCTTTATAGTCTTTAGACAATACGATAGTTGCTTTCACTACCTGTCCGCGAATCTCGTCGGGCACTCCGGTAATAGCACATTCTATCACGGCAGGGTGTGTCATCAAAGCGCTTTCTACTTCGAAAGGACCGATGCGGTAACCGGAACTCTTGATTACATCGTCTGCGCGTCCTACAAACCACAAATAGCCGTCTTCGTCTTTCCATGCAACGTCACCTGTGTAGTAAATGCCGTCATGCCAGGCTTCGTGTGTACGTTCCGCGTCGCGATAGTATTCTTTGAAGAGTCCGAGAGGTTTGCCTTTGCTGGTGCGGATTACGATCTGACCTTGTTCTCCCGCTTCTACAGAGCGGCCTTCGTTGTCTATCAGGTCCACGTCATATTGTGGATTGGGCAATCCCATACTTCCCGGTTTCGGTTCCATCCAAGGCATGGTAGCTACTGTCAATGTCGTCTCAGTCTGTCCGAAGCCTTCCATCAGCTTGATGCCTGTCAGTTTCTTGAAAGTCTCGAATACGGCAGGGTTCAGAGCTTCTCCGGCGATGGTGCAATACCGCAATGAGGACAGATCATATTTGGTCAGATCTTCATGAATAAGGAAACGGAAGATAGTAGGAGGTGCACAGAGTGAAGTCACCTGATACTCTTGTATCTTTTCCAGAATAGCTGCGGGGGTGAACTTCTCATGGTCGTAAACGAAGATGTTTGCTCCGGCAATCCACTGTCCGTAGAGTTTGCCCCATACTGCTTTTCCCCAACCGGTATCGGCAATGGTGAGATGGAGACTGTTCTCGTCCAGATTGTGCCAGAAGCTACCGGTAACGATATGACCTAACGGATAGGTAAAGTCATGCGCTACCATTTTAGGTTCACCGGTAGTACCGGAGGTGAAGTACATCAGTGAGATGTCATCATTCGTATTGGCATGTCTCGGACGGACGAACGGAGCAGCGTTCTCGATGCCCTGATGGAAATCTTCGAATCCTTCCGGAACTTCCGGACCTACACTGACTAACTTTTCTACGCTCGGACACTCAGGAAGAGCATCTTTGATGTGTTGCAATACGATTCCTTCACCGGCAGCTACAATCATTTTGATGTCGGCGGCGTTGCAGCGGTAGATGATATCTTTCTTTGTCAGCAGGTGGGTTGCAGGAATAACTGTGGCTCCCAGCTTATGCAAGGCGATGGTGCTGTACCAGAACTCGTAGCGGCGTTTCAGAATCAGCATCACCATATCTCCGCGACCGATGCCGAGGCTCTGGAAGTAAGAAGCCGTCATGTCCGTATAGCGTTTCATGTCGGCGAAAGAGAACTGGCGGCTTTCGCCCCGGTCATTGGTCCAGAGTAAGGCATTCTTGTCGGGTTGTTCGGCTGCCCAGGCATCTACTACATCGTAACCGAAGTTGAAGTTCTCCGGAACATTTATTTTCAGGTTCTTGATAAAATCCTCTTGTGAGGCAAAGTTAGTCTTTGCTAAAAATCTTTCTACCATAATGTTATTACATAATTACTGCCAGAAAACGTACCGTTTTGCCATCGAGCGCTTTCATGCCATGTGGAAGTTTTGAGTTGAAATAGATACTGTCACCTTGGTTCAGGATGATTTCCTTACCTTCAATGTTGATAAGCATACGCCCTTCGAGCACAAGATTAAACTCTTGTCCGTTGTGGTGGTTGTAATGAATAGGCTCGTCGTCTCCTTTGGGTTCGACAGTAACGATGAACGGATCGGCTGTGCGATTCATAAAACCGGCTGCCAGTGATTGGTATTTGTAGGCTCTGGTGCGTTCGATGCTCGTGCCTTTGCCGGCACGGGTGACAAAGTAACTGCTCATTTTCGGTTCTTCGCCAAACATCAGTGCATCCAGTGCAATGTTATAGGTGCGGGCTATCTTTTGTAACATGCTGACGGAAATGTCGTAATCTCCTGTCTCTGCGAGCCGGTATTCCTCGGCAGAGATGTCACAGTCGCGGGCGATGTCTTCAGACGTTAGTTCCAGTACGTCACGCAATCCGCGAAGACGCTCTGCGATTTGTTTAATTTGATCATTCATACAAGTGGTTATTTTTTTATAATTAATAATTTTGCGGTATTATTTGGATGCCTTCATCGCCTTGATAACCGCGGAAGTAAATCCGTTGTGTTCCAGTTCGTTGATTCCTTTGATGGTGATTCCGCCCGGAGTGGTCACCTTGTCTATTTCCACGCTGGGATGAGTATCATTATTCAGAATTAATGCGGCGGCTCCTTTGACAGACTGGGCTACCATCTCCATGGCATCTTTAGGACGGATGCCCATTTCGATACCGGCTTGCATGGCAGCCTGGATGTATTTCAATACATAAGCGATGCCGCAGGAAGTTAGTGCCGTGGTAGCTGCTATCTTTTCTTCGGGGATGAGCATAGACATTCCCATTTCATTGAACAGCCGGAGCATGAACTGGTTTTGCTCATCGTTTGTGTTGCGTGCTGCGATAAGCGTCATGCTTTCCAGTTCGCTGATGGCAGTGTTGGGGATGAGGCGGAACATCGGCATTTCGGGTGCTATCACAAAGTGTGCAAGCTCTTCAAAGCTAATGCCGGCTGCTACAGAGACGAGAGTTTGTCTGCTCTTTAGCTTCAGCTCACGCATCACCGGTTCCATGAACCATGGCTTGACCGCCAAAATGACAATATCTGCTCCTGCAGCAGCTTCTGCGTTATTCTGAGTTGTGGAGATGCCCGGAAATTCTTCTTTCAGCTTTTCCAGTTTGCCTGCGCTGGGATTGGATACAATGATATCTGAGTCTGCTATCAGACTTCCTTTTGCCAGGCCGCGGGCTATAGAACCACCCATGTTTCCTGCACCGATAATAGCTATTTTCATATGCGCTTATTTTTTATGGATTCTTACAGACAAAGGTAACGGTAAATTGCGAAAAAACAAAAAGCAGCCCGGATAAGAAAAATATTTCTGTATGAGGCTGCTTTTTTGTCGGCTGTTTATTAATCAAATGAGCGATCAGAGTACTCTCTTGAAGCGGGCAAGGAATTCGTCCGCTTCCTCCATGCTGAGGCAGAGAGGGGGTAACAGACGAAGTACGTTTGTACCGCTTGCTCCCGTAAATACATGCTCATCATAGATGAGTCGGCTGCGCAGTTCTTTGATCGGTTCTTCAAATTCGAGTCCGATCATCAACCCGCGTCCGCGTACTTCTTTGATTTGCGGAAATTTCTTGAGTTCTTCCAGCAGGTAATTACCGACTTTAGCGGCATTTTCCACCAGATGGTCCTGTTCAATCACATCCATTACGGCAAGAGCTGCCGAGCATGCCAGGTGATTTCCTCCGAATGTAGTTCCCAATTGTCCGTAGACGGGTTTGAACATCGGACTGATCAGTACACCTGCCATCGGGAATCCGTTACCGATACCTTTGGCTACAGTGATAATATCCGGCTGGATATGATTGTATTGGTGAGCAAAGAATTTACCGCTGCGACCGTATCCGCTCTGTATTTCGTCCAGAATCAGGATCGTTCCGGTTTCGGTACAAGCGTTGCGAAGTTCCTGCATGAATTCGGTAGTCGGTATTTTGATACCGCCCACTCCTTGTATTCCTTCGATGATAACAGCGCATACGTCTCCTTTTGCCAGTTCCTGTTTCATCGCCTCGATATCATTCAAGGGAAGATAGGTCACATGTCCGTTGTTATTGATCGGAGCAATGATGGAAGGATTGTTCGTAGCCTCTACTGCCAACGAAGTACGTCCGTGGAAAGCCTTGCTGAAGGACACTACTTTGGTACGTCCGTTATAGAAAGAAGCCAGCTTCAGCGCATTCTCATTGGCTTCGGCTCCGCTGTTGATCAGAAACAGGGAATAGTCTTCGTAACCGGAGATTTTTCCCAGTCGTTCCGCTACCTGTTGTTGCAGCTTATTGATCACCGAGTTTGAATAGAAACCAAGGGTTGCTACCTGATTGCTGATCATCTCCACATAGTGGGGATGCGCATGTCCGATGGAAATGACGGCATGACCTCCGTAAAGGTCCAGATATTCCGTACCATTCTCATCCCATACCTTACAGCCTTGTCCTTTGACTATATTGATGTTATATAAAGGATATACGTCGAATAATTTCATAATTCTTCTGTTTTTAGAAAGCGGAAGGTTTCAGCCGTAATCCTACGGTTTCTTCCAGGTTGAACATCAGGTTCATGTTATGAACTGCCTGTCCGCTGGCGCCCTTCAGCAAGTTGTCGATGCAGGAGATAATCAATAGTTTGTCACCATGTTTCTCCAGGTGTATCAGACATTTATTTGTATTTACGACTTGTTTCAAGTCTATATTTTTATCTACGATATGAACGAAGGAGTCTTTGGCATAATATTCTTCGTACATGCGAATGATCTCTTCGAGTGCTACTTTGGTTTTCACGACAAGAGTGGCAAAGATGCCGCGTGGGAAATCGCCCCGATAAGGGATAAAGTCGATCTCTGAATCGAAGCTGTTTTGCAGCTGTTTCAGTGATTGCTTGATTTCCGGCACATGCTGATGATCGAATGCCTTGTAGATGCTGATGTTATTGTTACGCCAGCTGAAATGACTGGTAGCACCGGGTTTCACGCCGGCACCGGTACTTCCGGTGATAGCATTAACTGAAACATCGTCTGTCAACATCAGATTCTTGGCCAGCGGAAGCAAACCTAGCTGGATGCAGGTGGCAAAACAACCGGGATTGGCTACATGCTTCGCCGTACAGGTAGCACGGCGGTTCAGTTCCGGCAGACCATAGATGAAATCATGATCGTCACTCTTGATGCGATAATCCATCGAGAGGTCGATGATCTTCAAATCTTCCGGCACGTTGTGGCTTTCCATAAATTTCTTCGTGTCGCCGTGGGCAGTACAGAAGAAAAGCACGTCGATAGCGTCCAGGGGTAACTGGTCGGTAAATCTCAGGTCTGTTTCTCCGTATAGTCCTTCGTGTACGTCGGTAATTTTGTTTCCGGCATTACTGCTGCTGTTGATAAATACGATTTCAGTTTCCGGATGGTTGAGCAGCAGACGGATTAATTCGCCTGCTGTATATCCTGCGCCACCAATGATTCCTGCTTTAATCATATCTCTTCGTCTTTATGGTTATTGTAGTAAACACGTAGCGGAGTAGAAGTCACCTTAATAAAGCCTTTCGCATCTTCGGCTGTCCAGCCTTTCTGCATCTCGCCATATTCGCCAAACTTCGTTTTCACGAGGTCATCTTCCGATTCTACGCCAACGGTAGAGAAAGAAAGCGGACGGAGTTCGAGGATTGCCGTACCGTTAACGTTACGTTGGCTTTCCTGAAGCATAGCTTCGATATCACGCATTACCGGTTCGAGATACTGGCTTTCGTGGAGGAACATTCCGTACCAGTTGGCTACCTGATCTTTCCAGTATTGCTGCCATTTGCTCAATGTGTATTTCTCGAGGAAGCGGTGGGCACCGATAATCAACATCGGAGCTGCTGCTTCGAAACCTACACGGCCTTTGATACCGATAATCGTATCGCCTACGTGCATATCGCGTCCGATACCGTATGCCGCACCGATTTCTTCTACTTTTTGTATCGCTTTGATCGGATCGTCGAATGTTTCGTCGTTGACAGCTTTCAGTTCTCCCTTTTCGAATGTCAGGCGAAGCTGTTCACTACCTTCTTTTTCTACATGTTTCAGGTAAGCTGTTTCCGGTAATCCCTGTGCGGAGTCGAGGATTTCGCCACCACAGATGGATGTACCCCACAAACCTACGTTATAAGAGTATTTCAGCTTGGTAAAGTCTGCACTGAAACCATGTTTGTTCAGATAGTCGATTTCTTCCTGACGGCTCAATGCCATATCACGGGTCAGCGTGATGATTTCTACATTCGGAGCCAGTACAAGGAAAGTCATGTCAAAACGAATCTGGTCGTTACCTGCTCCGGTAGAACCGTGGGCAATGGCATCCGCACCGATTTCGTTGGCAT
>ENA-OROE01000420-OROE01000420.1-human-gut-metagenome-genome-assembly--contig:-NODE-420-length-43116-cov-4.588978_pt1 | contig 43116 bp, 33 predicted proteins | sample MGYA00242126_ERZ509044 | MGnify/ENA primary metagenome ERZ509044 (study PRJEB26280, sample SAMEA2338716) | human gut metagenome | biome: human gut; feature: human-associated habitat; material: faeces... | reverse complement strand
TTCCACTGATATAGTTGCTTGATAAATTTTGTTCAACTTGCACTTGCAATCTACCAAGTTTTAATTTTATATTTTCTATAGCAAAAGTTTTCCTTTTCTGTTTCGAAATGACGTTGCAAAGCAAGACGTAGCATTTGTTCTTGATACGATGTCATATAAATATCAACATCAAGCTCTTCCCCAGTATTTTTCTTAATACCATTGGAAAACTCGACAAAATTTGTACCGATAGCAGAAATGGTAACGCCGGCAAAGGCTTCCGTAATTATTGACAGAGAGTCGCCTTTTTTTAATTCAAAGCTTTTAGCTGTTGTATCCTTCTGCTTAAGCTGAAAATGCACTGCTTCCTTGTTGTCGATAGAAGTGATTTTTACCTTGGCGTCCTTTTTCGAGACAGGCTCAAAGTGCTCCTTCGCTACGCCTTTAATCAAGCCTTGGTTAAAAGAAGCGCAAGCATTAAGGTCATATAATAAATTCTGGTAATCCTTTAGAGAAATTCTATTTCTTCCTCTGCCGACAGTCGTTTCCGGGAAAGTTGCACCATAACGGATTATCGCCTGCGGTTTAATTTGTTCTGTAATAACCTTGAATGCCTTCTGATCTTTTGCAAAGCGATGCGGTTCATCAATCATAACAATTGGTTTAGTCGCAGCAATAGCGTCTAGCGGCTTATAAAAGCCTTCTACTCCATAATCATAATCATCCTTCGTTAATACCTTTGCACCAGTCAACAACTGCATATTCACGAGTAAAACATATATCTTGTTCGTATTCTGGCAAGAGCCTTTAACAAAATCACTAACAACACTTGGAAAATAAGAACGCCCCTTTTTCTTTTTTTTAGGTGCTGACAAAACCAAAGGCTCTATTTCAGCGTCATAGCTGCAGCTGTCAGTAAAATGCTTTTTTGCATAAGCATCCTGTAAAAATTGCGCAGTACCGGCCTTTATCGCCAGCGAAGGCACGGCAATGATAAATTTGTTAAAGCCATACCGTTTATGCAGTTCATATATTGTTTTCGTATAGACATAGGTTTTGCCTGTACCTGTTTCCATTTTGATATCAAGACTAAGATATCCGTCATCATTGAGTGGAGTGCTAGAACGAAGCTCCGCAGGCAAATCCTCTTGCAACGTTCTGATATTAGTCCTTAAATGCGGATCTTTCTGATAAAAGGTCGGATTTTCGTAAAACACGGCAGGGGCAGTCGGATGTATTCCTTTAAATGCATCGCATACAACATCCACTGCTTTTTGCTGATGAGGCAAGCCTTGCTGTAGGATTAGTTCCATGTTCTGCCTCCTTAATAGCGTACATCAAAATTAAGATGCAAATTTTTCTCCGTAGCCTTCAGCCTTGCCAAATTAACCTTCAATTCCTCCAAAGCAGTCCAGCTAAAGCTGTAGCCAAAAATTACAATGTTTTCAGGATTAAAGCTGCCATCAGTTTCAAATTTATCGGCAATGGCGACTATGGCGTCCTTGCTGATTTCTGCATCCAGCAGATATAAATGCTTATCCATGTAATAGCCATGATAATCAGCAAAGGTAAGCTTTTGTACAGGCGCAGTAAAGCCATAGCCATCACGCACAAGCCACGTAGTCAGCACTGTCGGCACACCAAAATCGCTCAAAATATCATTGTCGATGAACATGCCTTGCTCTTCGGGAATAAAGTTCTCCAGCTTATCTAAGGTTTCTTGCTGCGTTTCCTGCAAAGTAAAATGCTTAAAGCCTAAATCGGCAGTTGTATCCGGATACTCTGCTTTCAGCTTGGCAGCAGCTCGTTTGATACGTTCCATACCGATTTGGTCGATAGTCTTATAGCCCGCTTTTTCTGCTTCCGAACCAGACTTTACCTGCTCTGGCAGCTGTACCATGATGAATTTTCTCTCTCCGCCATCCTTTAAATTTTGCTGCATAACAGCATGAGCTGTTGTTGCGGAACCCGAGAAGAAATCGACTATTAAGCTATTGCTTTCAGTTGCTAAGGCTAAACAGCGTAGAATAGTTCCTAATGGTTTGGGCTTGGGAAAAACTTTTTTATCAAAGCCTAAGCTCATAAAATCTTCTGTTCCTCTTTCGCTATTAACATCTTTAAATGTCCACGCGCTAACAGGCTTTACTAAATCTCTGCCTTCTAAGTAATCTTTTTCCATGACGCCCCAAATTTTTCTCTTAGGCATATACTTAGGATAAATGTCAGCAAGATTTTTTGAAGCATTATCTAACGACCATCTCCAATTACCTTCTTTTCCATCTTCACGCAAAGGTTTTATTTGCATATAACCGTCTTCGAGCTTTTCGCTCCTTGATGGATAAAAATCACCAGTATCCTCATTATAGTAAAAATAATAGAATAGGTTTGGCCTATCCTCTCGCAAATCATTTTCCCCTGTCTTTCGTAAGTCTATATCACGAAAAAGCTTTCCATCTATAGTTAGCTTCTTATATCGCTTAGTGATGGCCTCTGTTGCTTCAAAACCTTTCCAATTTGTTTTTTCTCTATTTTTAGCATAAATACAAATATACTCATGCGCTGTTGCAACAAATTCATCATCAGAGCGTCCTTTAGGGTTATTCACATTAGCTATAACAGAGATTTTATTTTCCTCGCCAAACACATCATCACAAATCAGCTTGCAATTCGCCTGCTCATTATCATCAATAGAAATAAAAATAACACCATCATCCGTGAGCAAGTCCCTCGCCAAAAGCAGCCTTGGATACATAAACATCAGCCACGCAGAATGGGATGCCGAGCCACGCTTTGTCAAATCAAGAATGCGCTGTGCCTGTTCATCATCAATACTCAGCTTTTCAGCCAGCTCTTCTGCTGTAAAATGAAAGTTGTCATTATAAACAAAACCGTCCGAGCCTGTGTTATAAGGCGGATCAATATAAATGCACTTCACATGACCGGCATAGCTTTTCAGCAAATGCTTCAAGCCATCCAGATTATCACCGGAAATATAAATATTCTCACTGTTCTTGTTCTCCGGCTTGTTATTATGCTCTTCGTCAGGCACAATGACAGTTGTAGAATCAACGGAAGCCAACAAGCGTGCATAATTCTTACCTAAGAATTTCAGCTCATAGCCTTCGTTTTTCACAGTTACCTTGTCATTAAGGTACTCTTTAAATCTTTCTAAATCAAAACTGCCATCACTTTTAAAGCAAGCAGGAAAATGTTCTCGCAATACTTCTATTTCCCTAGTGTTTGGCTTCATGCTTTCATTAGAATTCAATATATCTTTTATCACTTATGCCAACCTCCAATTCATCAGCCACTATATTATTCCGAATATATGTTTATTATAGCACACATTTAATTCATGTTGCAATATCACTGCAACAACTTTATTAAAACTTCTTCAAGTGCACCGTAATCGCGTCTTCCACGACGTATATTGATATTTATATCATTAATTTCAATTATAGCCTGCCGTAATTTTTTCTCATTGAAGTGACGACTTTGTTTTACAACGTAGCTCATTGCACCAGAACTTAAGCCAAGCTCTTTCATCATACTGTTGTTGTCATAGCCTCTGCTTTTTAATTCATGATATCGCAATAGTTGACGTAGCTTAAACTGTATTCTGGCACATAACGGTAATATGTTTATTCCTCGTTTTTTTTCTATTGCCATAACTTCCAATGCTTCCTTCAACTTTGCATCTGCTACAAAATTAGTTATAGCAAAGGCAGATGTATTACCAGGCGCAATAACAACATTCAAAACATCCTGCGCAGTCCATTGTTTACGCCCTGCAGTATAGATAGCTAGTTTATCAATCTCTTGTTTTAAAACTCCAAGCGGTAAATCTTCCATAACGGATTCGAAAATATCCACTATCACCTCTATGGCATCATATGTAAGCCTAGCTCCATAAGTGTTTGCTTGCGCATTAAGCCAATCTGGCAATTGTTTTTCCTTGATTCTGTTACACTCACAAATGATTGCCTTTTGCTTAAGCGCTTTATATAACTTGGTACGTTTATCAAATTTTTTCCCATTCAATACTACAGTACAATAATCAGGTACATCAGTAAGAATAGTAGTTAATCTTTCAATTTTTTTAGTATCAAGTTCTTCGTCTTGCTGACTAACAGACTCTTCATTAGCTTCTTCATTATCAACTGAAACATTATCATTTTTCTTCTTGCGAACAGCCCACAAGTTTTCGTCATTTAAAACAACTAGTGATTTTCCGCAAAAAAAAGGATAAGTATTAATTGCAGCCATTAACTCAGCTAAATCAGTCTGCTTGTCAAACACCGTTATTTCGCGGTCAGCCTCCGGCGTATCGCCAAAAACATATTCCGGCAGCGCGGCAATAATGCTGTTGCGGTAGTAATCCTCCTCGCCGCACAAAAGCAGTACCTGCGCCTGCGGCAGCGGCTTATGCTGTTGTAATAGTGAAATCAGGTTTTCCGGTTTAATATCCATCTGTATTCCCTCTTATTATTTTTCTAACGGTACAATGGCTAACGTCTTACCTAAAGGTGCAAGTATTTTTAAGATTGTACTTATTTTAGGAATAGATGTACCGTTTTCCATTCTGGCAATTACCGGCTGCTTTACTCCACTCAAAAGCTCCAATTGCTTTTGGGTTATTCCCTTATCCTGACGTGCTTTAATCAGTTCGCCTATTAAGGCAACGCGCAAATCACTTGCAGAAATTTCTTCCGGTGTAAAGATATTCTTTCTGAGATCCTGCCATTCATAGCCTACTGCACTATTCTTCACTTTCCTCACTCCTTAATTTCTCTCCTTTAATTATAACTTATAAGTTATATTTTGACAACAGCTTCACTGTAAATCAGCGTAGCCATAGCATTTTATTCCCTCTGCGTCAAAAACAACTTTAATGCACCCCAGCTCATCCGTTCTGACAACATTGCTGCCTATTATCTGCAAACGCTCCAGCGTTTCCTGATGCGGATGGCCGTAGCGGTTGCCGCGCCCGCAGGAAATCACCGTCAGCTTAGGCTGCACCTGCTCCAGAAAGGCCATACTGCTGCTGTAATGCGAACCGTGGTGTCCTGCCTTCAGCACAGTGTACTGCTGCAGCTGCAGCCCTCTCTCTCGTTCTTCCCCCATGTCGCCTGTAAACAGCACGCTGCCTTGCGCGCTGTGCAGCGCCGCCAGCGTGCTGGCTTCGTTTCCCGGCACAGCCTGCTGTGGCACGTCAACCAAAACAAGCTCTGCAGCAGCGTCCAACGCATAGCGTTCACCGCTCTGCACCACATGCACCTGCGTCCTGCCGGCCTGCGCCAAAATTTCCTGCTGCACCCTTTGGCTTTCCTCCGTCAGTGCTTCATTGGGCAGGAGCAGCTTTTTTACCCGCAGCTGTCGCAATAAATCCGCCGCAGCACCCACATGGTCAAAATCATAATGGCTTAAAAGCAGGATATCCGCTTCACGCTTGCCAAGATAGCGCAGAAATGGTGTTATCACGTGCGTTGCAGTCGAAAGATTTTTTAAGCCGCCGGTATCAATAATTGCCACCCGCTGCGACGGCGTGACGATAACAGCGCAGTCCCCCTGCCCAACGTCCAGAAAATAGCAGGCTAACGGCAGCGTGCAATACTGCTGATAAGCAAGCGTCCCGACAAGCAGCAAGGCATGCAAAAGCAGGATACAGCGACGCTCCCTGTTACTCCAAAATTGCAGCCAGGGAAAATCTGCCCACACAAAGAGCGCTGCATAATAGATTACAAAGCAATAAGCAGGCAGCTTGCCGATAACTACAGTGCTGTACGGCAATTCAGCAAAAAAACGCGCCTGCGTCAGCACCTGCGCCGCAAGCCAGGCAGCAAGCTGCAGCAGATAATCGCCGCAGACAGGCAACAACGCTCCTACAAGTGCCAACTGCGCCGCGATTTCCAGCAGTGGCACCAACACAACATTGCTTACCAACGCAATCAGCGAAATTTGATGAAAATAATAAACCTCCAGCGGCAGCACAGCCAGCTGTGCTGCCAGTGAAACTGCTGCCGCCTCGCCTATCGGCGCAGGCAAGGCCTGCGGCAGCATCCTTTGGCATGCAGGCAACAGCCACAAAAGACCGGCCGCCGCCCCAAACGATAACTGAAAACCGATATCGGCCAGCCATAACGGCTGCAGGCACAACAGCAGTGCCGCCACCAGGCACAGTAAACGCCCGCGCTCCGCGCCGCTGCCGCCAAGCAGCAAAACGCTGCTCATAGCCAACGCCCGCAGTACCGGCGGACGCAAGCCGCAAAGTAGCGCATAGGCAATCAGCAAACTGATAACAATAAACTTGCGCCAGGGCAGCGGTACCCACTGCAGCAAAGCCAGCAGCATACCTGTGAGCAGCACAATATGCGTACCTGAAACCGAAAGCAAATGTGCCAATCCGTTATCCGTAAACAGCTCGCGTGTTTCTTCATCCAGCCTGCTGCTGCCGCCAAGCACCATGCCGCTCAAAAGTGTGCCGTATTCAGCGCCGCCTGTTGCTTCTATACGTTCGCTCAGCTTTTTGTTCCACAAGGCAAAGCACTGCCACCACAAGACCTGCGGCTCAGTCTTTAGCAGCTGCGCCTTGCGCAAACGTCCGCCCAGCTCCTGCACTCTGTTGTAGCTCGCAGCATCAAAGCTGCCGGAGTTACGCAGGCTGTCCAGCTGCTCCAGCGTCCCCTTAAGCACCACGCAGCCTGCCTGCGGCAGCTCGCCCTTCACGCTCACGCGCAAACGTCCGCTGTAAGCAAGCTCCGTATCGCTATAAACCTTTTGACAACGTAGAATCGCACTGCTAAAACCTTCCTGCCGGTGCACGCTCAAAGGTTCCACCGCGCCCTGCACAACCAGTTGCCGCCCAAAGCAGGCAGCAAGCTGCTGCTCGGCGGACGGCGGCACGGTAAGCAGACGAAAGAATAATATACAAAGCAGCATGAACGGTAAAAATAATCGTAGATAACGTGTTTTCTGCAGCACTAATCCACCTCCACATAATCACGCAGCTTTGCCAGCTTAGCTTTACCGATTCCCGGCACACGCAGTAAATCCTCCACGCTGGTAAAACGCCCACTGTTTCTTGTTTCCACAATGCGCTGCGCCAACGCCGGACCTACACCCGGCAGCTGCTGCAGCTCACCGGCGCTTGCGCTGTTGATGCGCACGCGCTGCATCATGCTGCTGTTTCTGCCTGAGCCTGCTTTAGCACTGCCGTACTTTTTAGACGCACTTTCACCTAAACCGGACTTTGCCTGAGCGTTTTTTCTCTGTGTTCTGCTTGTCCGTGCAGCCTTCTGCACCGGTACTCGTATCTGCATACCGTCGCGCACCTTACGCACCAGATTAACGCGTTCACTGTCGGCATTTTCCGTCAGGCCGCCGGCAGCAGCAATGGCCTCTTCCACCCTGCAGCCGGCAGGCACATCGTAAATTCCCGGCTCCAGCACGGCGCCGCTCACCTGCACGCGTACTGTTTTTGCCTGCGCTGCTTTTGATGTAACAGCACCTTGCGCAGACTGCGGCAGGCTGCTGACGGACAGTGTTTTTGCTTTGTCGTTGGTGCTTATAAGGCCGGTGATGATGCAGCCTGCGAGGAGAACGGCGATGAAGATGATTTTTTTAGCTTTTGCTTGCATGGGGATACCTCCTAAGGGTGTTGGGAAAAAATATTTTAGAACAAAAATAGAGCCTATCTTAAAGAGCCTCTCATATGACGTGCATCGGCAGACCGAGCCTCTCCTAGGGGAGAGGTGCCGAGCTTGTCGAGGCGGAGAGGGGTTTTTCTGTGCAACTGTTTTCTGAACTCTATCCCCTCTCAGTCACCCTTGCGGGTGACAGCTCCCCCCTAGGGGAGCCTCCTTTAAATTAATCGCTAGATAAACATCACAAAAAACAAAAAGAGCCCCCAAGAATAACAATTACGTTATTCTCAGAGACTCTGAAAATGTAAGCGTTATTTAGTACTACTAAATAATGTCATTGCTGACATGCACTGCTTATTTTTTTGTCCGCGCTACAGTCTGCGGGAACTGCCTGCTGCAGGACAGCTGTAACTGCGGTGGTCACAGTTAGTTATTAGTGGTTAGTGGCCAGTAATACTAAAGCTCGCGACAAATTTTATTTTCCCCCTCTTTTTGCTCCCTGTTCGGTCGCAACGGGGATTCGTTCCACCATTTCACTTTCTCGCTTCGCTATTGCTCGCGATAAAGTGGGTGTCACTTCGCTACGATGTTTACCAGACGGCCGGGTACGCAGATAACCTTGCGTACGGTTGCATCGCCGATGTGAGCCTGAACGTTAGCGTCAGCCATAGCAATTTTCTCCAGCTCTTCTTTGGTAGCTTCAGCCGGAACAGTCAGACGGCCGCGAACCTTGCCGTTAACCTGCAGAACGATTTCTACATTGTCAACCTTCAGGGCTTCTTCATCGCACTCAGGCCAGCTTTGTTCATGTACGCTGCTGTTGGCATCGATAGCACCACGCCACAGCTCTTCGGTGATATGCGGAACAAACGGGCTCATCATCTTAATGAGGTCGGAAATTGCTTCGTAAATCAGACCTGCATTCGGCTCTTTGGCAGCTTCTTTATAAGCATAGAGAGCGTTAACCAGTTCCATCATAGTGGAAATAGCAGTGTTGAAGTTGAAGCGGGTTTCGATATCGTTGGTAACCTTCTTAATGCTGCTATGCAGTACACGGCGCAGGTCCTTGTCTGCTTCGCTCAGGTTGCTGTGATCGTATTCGGTAACCTTTTGTGCCAGAACATTTTCAAATGCTTGTACGATACGCCAGATACGGTTCAGGAAGCGGAAGGAGCCTTCAACGCCCTGGTCGCTCCACTCCAGCTCTCTTTCAGGCGGAGCAGCAAAGAGGATGAACAGACGCGCGGTATCAGCACCGTATTTGGAAAGAATTTCTTCAGGAGAAACAACGTTGCCCAGAGATTTACTCATCTTAGCACCATCTTTGATTACCATGCCCTGAGTCAGCAGGTTGCTGAACGGTTCATCGTAATCAACCAGGCCTGCGTCACGCAGAACCTTTACAAAGAAGCGGGAATACAGCAGATGCAGAATAGCATGCTCAATACCGCCGATATATTGGTCTACAGGACCCCAATAGTTATTGAGTTCCTTGTCAAACGGCATCTTGTCGTTGTGTGCGTCGGTATAACGCAGATAGTACCAGGAGGAGCACAGGAAGGTGTCCATGGTATCGGTTTCACGGGTTGCGTCAGCACCGCATTTCGGGCATTTGCAGTGAACGAATTCTTCGGAGGTTGCCAGCGGAGATTTAGCACCGGCAGTAAAGCTTACGTCCTCAGGCAGGCGAACCGGCAGCTGGTCTTCCGGAACCAGAACCTCGCCGCAGTGCGGGCAGTAAATGATAGGAATCGGAGCGCCCCAATAACGCTGACGGCTGATCAGCCAATCGCGCAGACGATAGTTTACACGGCGTTTACCGAAGCCTTCAGCTTCAGCCTTATCCATGATAGCGCTCATAGCCTTGTGCATTTCCATGCCGGTGAATTCGCCGGAGTTAACCAGCATGCCTTCTTTTTCTTCGTAAGCGCAGGTCATTTCTTCCAGCTTCAGCTCTTTGCCGATCGGGCAGATGGTAACGATTTTTTCAATGCCGTATTTGTCTGCAAACATCCAGTCACGTTGGTCACCGGTAGGAACGCCCATAACAGCGCCGGTACCGTAATCATACAGTACATAGTTGGTTACCCAGATTTCTACCTTGCGGCCGGTGAACGGGTTGATGCAGTATACGCCGGTGAATACGCCCTCTTTTTCGGATTCGCTGGAGGTACGTTCAATTTCGGACTGATTGCGTACACGCTCGCAGAAAGCGTTGATTTCGTCAGCCTTCGGATTGTTTTCGCAAATCTTTTTAATCAGCGGATGCTCGGCAGCCAAAGCCATGAAGGTTACGCCGTAAGCAGTATCCGGACGTGTGGTGTAAACAGCAACAGTATCGTTCAGTGCCGGGATTTCAAAGGAGAATTCCAAGCCTTCGCTGCGGCCGATCCAGTTATGCTGCATGGTTTTTACGCGCTCGGGCCAGCCCGGCAGCAGGTCAAGATCCTTCAGCAGCTCATCAGCATAATCGGTGATTTTGAAGAACCATTGGCTCAAATCCTTTTTAACAACATCGTGGTCGCAGCGCCAGCATTTGCCGTCGATAACCTGCTCGTTAGCCAATACGGTGTTACAGGTGTCGCACCAGTTTACGGCAGATTCCTTTTTAACTGCCAGACCGCGTTTGTAGAACAGCTCAAAGAACCATTGAGTCCATTTATAATAATCTTCCTTACAGGTGGTAACCTCGCGGTCCCAATCGTAGGACAGACCGAGAGCCTTCAGTTGGCGAGTCATGTTAGCGATGTTTTCCAGAGTCCATTTTTTAGGCGGAATGTTGTGTTTGATAGCAGCGTTTTCAGCAGGCATACCAAAGGAGTCCCAGCCCATCGGATGCAGAACGTTGAAGCCCTTCATGGTGCGGAAACGTGCGATTACGTCGCCGATGGAATAGTTACGAACGTGGCCCATGTGCAGGTTGCCGGACGGATAGGGGAACATTTCCAGAACGTAGGATTTAGGCTTATCCTTATCCATCTCTACTTTAAAGGTTTTGTTTTCTTCCCAGTATTTTTGCCATTTAGCTTCAATATCATGGGGAGCATACTTTTCTTGAATCATTTCATTACCTCCCAGGTATTATTGTTGGTCGAAAATAAAAAATCCCCGACCTTAAAGAAGGTCAGGGACGAAAAATTCGCGGTACCACCCTGATTGCGGCTACAGCCGCCACTCAATTAGCCTTAACGCAGCATCACGTCCGCACATTTCCTTGCGGCTTCTTCACGGTGAGTTCATCTGCCCTAACTGCCGGCTTGCATCAACCGCCGACTTTCTGAAAGATACTGCAGACTACTGCTCCGCTTCACAGAATTTGAATAAAAATATCTTGTATATTATATAACGCAAAGCAGGAAAAGTCAAACTCCTGTGTCAGTGTTTATTTTTTCTTTTTCTTCGGCACCAGCTTCTGCCCCAGCTGTCCCTTGACAATAATCAGCTGGTCACGCAGCTCGGCTGCCGCCTCGAAGTCCAGCGCCTTCGCCGCCTCCTGCATCCGTCTTTCCAGCTCGCGGGCCAGCGTGTTCAGCTCCTTCGTTGATTTCTGCTTCAGCTTCTTGCTGCTGCCATAGGACGTTGCCTCCTCGGTGTCTGCCACCTTCGTCAGCTTAATCAGCTGGCGTTGCTCCTTGTAAATCGTTTTCGGCGTAATGTGGTGCTCCTCGTTGTACGCCTGCTGCTTTTCACGGCGGCGGTTGGTTTCATCAATCGCGCGCTGCATACTGTCGGTAATGCGGTCGGCATACATAATAACACGACCATGAGCATTACGCGCAGCACGTCCGATGGTCTGAATCATCGCCGTATCACTGCGCAAAAAGCCTTCCTTGTCCGCATCCAGAATTGCAATCAGCGACACCTCCGGCAAATCAAGGCCTTCGCGCAGCAGGTTAATGCCTACCAGCACATCAAACTTACCGGCACGCAGGCTGTCGATAATTTCCGCTCTCTCAATCGTAGCGATTTCCGAATGCAGATAGCGCACACGCACACCTGCCTGCTTCAGATATTCCGTCAGGTCCTCCGCCATGCGCTTCGTCAGCGTAGTCACCAGCACACGCTCGCCTGCAGCAGCAACCTTGTTGATTTCACCCAGCAAATCATCTATCTGTCCCTTAATCGGGCGGATTTCAATCTGCGGGTCCAAAAGGCCTGTTGGGCGGATAATCTGCTCAACGACATTATCTGCCTGCTCCAGCTCATACTTCGCCGGCGTAGCAGAAACATAAATTGCCTGCTTGATCTGTGCCTGAAACTCGTCAAAGGTCAGCGGTCTGTTATCATAGGCCGAAGGCAGACGGAAGCCATGCTCCACCAGCATCTCCTTACGCGAGCGGTCACCGGCATACATAGCGCGAATCTGCGGCAACGTTACGTGTGATTCATCCACTACCAGCAAAAAATCCTTAGGGAAATAATTTACCAGCGTAAACGGCGGCTCACCGGCCTTGCGTCCCGCAAGATGGCGCGAATAGTTTTCGATGCCGGAGCAGTAGCCCATCTCCTGCATCATCTCCAAATCGTAATTCGTGCGCTGCTCCAGACGCTGTGCTTCCAACAGCCTGCCATGCTTATTCAGCTCATCAAGGCGCTCGTCCAGCTCCTCGCGAATATCATTCATAGCGCGTTCAAGATTCTCACGACTCGTAACATAGTGGCTCGCCGGGAAAATTGCTACATGATTGCGCTGCGCCAGAATCTCACCCGTCAGCACATCAAATTCCACAATGCGGTCAACCTCATCATCGAACATTTCAATGCGCACAGCCTTTTCACCGTAGGCTGCTGGAATAACCTCAATCACATCACCGCGCACACGGAAGGTGCCACGCTTGAAATCAATATCATTACGATTGTATTGAATCTCCACCAGCTTATGCAAAATCTTCTGGCGGTCGATAATCTGCCCCAAGCGCAGCGACAGCACCATATCATAATACTCCTGCGGCGCACCTAAGCCGTAAATGCAGGAAACACTGGCTACGATAATTACATCTTTACGCTCAAACAAAGCACTGGTCGCACTATGGCGCAGCTTATCAATCTCGTCGTTAATCGAAGCATCCTTCTCAATATACGTATCTGACTGGGGAATATAGGCCTCCGGCTGATAATAATCGTAATACGAAACAAAATATTCCACCGCATTCTCTGGGAAGAACGCCTTCAGCTCACTCGCCAGCTGTGCCGCCAGCGTCTTATTATGCGCAATCACCAGCGTCGGCTTGCGCACCTTATTGATTACCTGCGCAATCGTATACGTCTTGCCCGTGCCTGTTGCACCCAACAGCACCTGCGTGCGCAGGCCCTGCTCCACGCCCTCCGCCAGCTTGGCAATCGCCTGCGGCTGGTCGCCGGCAGGCTCAAACGGAGCCTGAATTTTAAAATCCATGTTCATCACCAACTGTAACACACTAAATGCGCGATTATTATATCGTTTCAATCAGAGCAATTTCTTAACGTAAATTTCGTGTGGAACCAAGACGAAGTGCCGCAAAACTCGCGCGAAGCCAACAGATACTTCAATACAAGTTAAGCATAGCGCTCAAACAGTTGCGACACTTCTGTAGTTCCGGACACTCATTCACTAAAATTGCTATTCATTACACGATATAACAATCGTGCTGCTAACTAACCCTTACACATCCAGCTCAACACTTACCGGACAATGGTCGCTGCCGAAAACCTCATTGTGAATCTCCGCACTCCGCAGCTTAGCCGCAATCCTGTCCGACACCACAAAATAATCAATCCGCCAGCCCGCATTCTTCTCACGCGCCTTAAAGCGGTAGCTCCACCAGCTGTACTTAACCTCCTCCGGATGCAGATAACGGAAGCTGTCCGTAAAGCCCGCAGCCTTCAGCTCACGGAACTTAGCACGCTCCTCATCCGTAAAGCCTGCATTCTTGCGGTTAGTCTTAGGATTCTTCAAATCAATCTCCTCAGCCGCCACATTCAAATCACCGCAGACAACAACAGGCTTCTTCGCATCCAGCTCCTGCAGATAAGCACGGAACACATCCTCCCACACCATGCGGTAATCAAGACGTGCCAGGCCATCCTTGGAATTAGGCGTATACACCGTCACCAGATAAAAGCTCTCAAACTCCAGCGTAATCACACGCCCTTCCTTATCGTGCTCCTCCTGGCCCAGGCCATAGGTAACAGCCAAAGGCTTAACCTTCGTAAAAACAGCAGTACCGCTGTAGCCCTTACGCTCCGCACTGTTCCAATACTCCTCGTAGCCGGGGAACACAAAATCCGCCTGCTCGCGCTGCATCTTCGTTTCCTGCAGACAAATAATATCCGGTGCTGCCTCCTGCAAAAATTCGGCAAAGCCCTTCGTCATGCAGGCACGCAAACCGTTAACATTCCAGGAATATAATTTCATAAGTTCAACCTCTTTTCCGTAAATTTATCTGCCACCGCAACGGCAAAATCACCGTGCGGTTTTTATACTCTATTTGATTATTGTAACATTCCACGACCAAAAATAAAAGAGCTGCCCTCAGCACAGCCTCGTCATCACCGATGACAAAATGCGCACGGCAGCCCTTAAATTTTAGAATTTGATTTGCGACGGCTCATAATCAACTGTTGTCTTGATGAAAGCAATCTCATTGCAGTACGGATACTGCGGACAATACACGCATTCCTTCCATACCTTCTGCGGCAGCTTATCCTTCGCCGTTTCAATATAATCGCACTTGGCAAAAAATCCCGGCTGATAGGTAAGAGTGAAAAACATCGTCACTCCGCGCTCAATGCCCTCCTTTTCCAAATGCTCCACCAGCTGACGGCCTATGCCTGTTTTCTGCAAGCTCGGTTCCACCGCCAGCGAGCGGATTTCCGCAAAGCGGTCCCAGACGAAATGCAGCGCACCACAGCCCAGCAGACGGTTGTTTTCCACCGCTAAAATATAATCGCGCAGATTCTCGTAAATAGCATTGCGCGCACGCGGCAGCATCAAGCCTTCCTTTGCATAATAATTCAGCAATTTGTGTATATGTTCTACATCGCTGAAAGTTGCCGGTCTAAAAACAATCATTTTTCAAACCCCCTCATTTGGTTTACCAATATCAGTTTATCGAACGTAACTGATTTTCTATATATTATCACGTATTACAGCAGAGTACAAGTATAAAAATGCAGAAAAAGGAATTAATCAGTGTAATTAAATACTGATTAATTCCTTTATAAAACAGGGTTACATTCTTTCCTTCAGCATATCTGCCGCAGCACACAAAGCCACAATAATCGCAGCCGGTCGCGGCGGGCATCCGGGCACGGCAATATCAACCGGCACCACGTCAGCTGCACGTCCCACAACAGCATAAGTGCTGCCATAGGTTTCGCCGCCGCAGGCACAGGCACCGCAGGCCATCACCATTTTCGGCTCAGGCATTGCGTCATAGGTCATACGCAGCGCCTGCTCCAGATTGCGCGTAACAACGCCGGTCACCATCAGCATATCCGCATGACGCGGAGAAGCAACGAAAGCGATACCGTAACGGTGCAAGTCATAAACAGGGTTACTCATCGCACCCAGCTCAAAATCGCAGGCATTGCAGCTGCCAGCGTCAAGATGACGTACATGCAGAGAGCGTCCCAGCTTTGCTGTGACTGCCTCGCTGACCTCCACGGCACTGTCAGCCAGAATCTGCGCCAAAGCATCATGGTTCGTGTGCACCAGCGCCTTACGCGCGCAGGCCTCTACACAGCGGCCGCAGAAAACGCACTTACTGTAATCTATTTTTGCTTTACCGTCAGCCACGCTCACAGCGCCGACAGGACAGACAACGGCACAGGCACCGCAGCCGTCGCAGCTGCCATCGCACTGCAGCTGACCGCGCAGACGCTTGTGGCCCGTAGTATCAATATTTTCGGTAGCAATCTTTCCGTGAAGAATTGCCTCCAGCATTTTTAACATCTTGCCACCTCCTTAGCGGTCTATGCAGGCATAGCATAACTCAAAGCTCTTATTTATTAACGGGAAGTCCGGAATGATGTCGCCCTGCACAGCCACAGTCAGCGCCGGCCAGTTAGGATAGGAGGCACTGCGCACAAACAGGCGGTCTATGCGTCCTTCCTTGTCCAGCAGCAGGCAATGCAGATTATCACCGCGGGCAGATTCGCTGATGCCCCATGTAAAATGACCTTCCTCCTGCTGCAGCTCGCCCAGCTCTACCGCCAGCTGCGTTTCCGCGTTGCGGCGCAGCTTGCTGATAAGCTGACGCACCAGCTTCAGGCTCTGGGCAACCTCACCGATACGCACCTTAATACGTGCTTCGACATCACCCGCTGTTTCCGTAATAACCTCAAAATCAAGCTCATCATAAATACCGTAGCCGATATCCTTACGGCTGTCACGGGTACTGCCGCTGGCACGCGCACCCACGCCTACCATAGCCAGATCAAAGGCAGTTTCCTGACGTACTCTGCCGGTGGTACGGATACGGTTGACGAAGTTCGCCTGCTCCCACATGATATGTACCATATCGGCATAAACAGCTTCTACCTCACGCAGAACCTCTTCGATTTCCTCCAGCATAGCGTCGGTAACATCGTACTGCACACCGCCGGGGATAATCAGACCGCGCAGGAAGCGGTTGCCTGCTATCATTTCGTTAAGCTGCATCAAGTATTCCTTCAGACGCGCACCCATGCTGATTACAGGCGAGAAGCCCACGCCGGCGCAAATATTGCCAGTATCGCCCACATGGTTATACAAGCGCTCCATCTCCGCAGCCAAGGTACGGATTAACCACGCACGGTAAGGCACCTCTGCCTCCGAGCATTTTTCTACCGCCTGACAGAAGCTCAGCGTATTCGCTACACTGCAGGCACCGCAAATGCGTTCTACAATCGGCAGTGCCTCCATCGGTGTCAATCCTTCGACAGCCTTTTCAATACCACGGTGGGTAAAAAACAGCTTGGCATCCAGCTGCAGCATAGCCTCGCCTGCCTGGCTGAAGCGGAAATGACCGGGCTCGATAATGCCTGCGTGAATCGGGCCTACAGGCACCTCAAAGAGGCCTTCGCCCTGCGAGGTAAGCATTTCGTATTCACGATGTCCGCGTGCATCATAATCCTTGGGATATTTTTTCAGCAGCGGATGAAAGCCTTCGGGAAAGCTCTCATGCAGTACCAGCGGACGCATATCGGGATGTCCCTGCGGCTCGAAGCCGAACATATCATGCAGCTCGCGCTCATACCAGGCAGCAGCCGGCAGCAGCGTAGTCAGTGACTGATATTCCAGCGGACCGTCCGCGGGGAACGGAGCCTTCAAAACATCGATATCGCGTTTTTCAGCATTATAGAACAGGCAGTAGATGGCCAGACCGCCGCCCTGCAGCGTTTCGTCTGCACCGAACATAGCAGCCAGCGGACGCTTGCCGCTGTCGCTGCAGATATTGGCAGCACCACGCAAATTTTCCGGTTTAACTAGCATTATCTCAGCCTCCTATAATCCGCACAGCCTGGTTCAGCAGATTGTTGAGCCAGGGAATATTTTCAAAGCCTGCTCCCACTACGCAGGACAAAAGCAGCAGCGCAGCCAGCACAGGCACGTCAGTTGCTCCCAGCAAATCGCCCAAGGGCTGACGCTTAGATTTATCGCACAGCATACGCATGCCGTGGTACAAAATACCAATCAGCACACCGGCCAGCAGGATAATCAACAGACTGCCTGCTACCCAATGTCCCTCACGGAACATAGACGCCATAATGTAAAACTTACTGAAGAAAAGGCCCATCGGCGGCAGGCCCAAAATGCCCAGCATACCGGTAAGCCAGAAGGTTGCGGTATGCGGTACATCCTTAATCATACCGTGAATACGCATCATATTACGAGTTTGATATTCCTGGATAATCGTACCGGCAATATAGAACAGCACGAACTTAATCATCGCATGACTGTACATATGCAGCATCACAGCCTTTAGGGAAAAGGCGGAAAAGACGCCGATACCGGCAACCATAATGCCGATGTTTTCCATAGAGGAATACGCCAGAATACGCTTAACGTCGCGTTGTACAACAACGAACGGCACGGCAATCGCCACAGTCAGCACGGCAAAGAACAGCAGCATGCTGCTCATCATCGCAGCGCCTGCTGTCGGCAGCAGGATAACCAGATTACGCAGCAATACATAAATCGCACAGCTGCAGAGCGCACCGCTCAGCATACCGCTGGTCAGTGACGGAGCCTCGGCATAGGCATCAGGCAGCCAGGTGTGCATCGGCGCCATGCCTGCCTTCGTACCGTAGCCGATAACGATAAACAGCAGTGCCAGCTTGGTCATCGCCGGGTTCAGGCTGTTGGCATGCTCATGCAGATACAGCCAGCTGAGCGCCTTTTCGCCGCCCAAAGCATCAAGCTGTGCATAATACAGCACCAGTGTACCCAAAAGTGCCAGGCAGATGCCGACGGTACAAACCATGATATATTTCCACGTTGCTTCCAGAGCAGAGCGGGTAAATTTAAAGGAAATGAGCAGCGCACTGATTAAGGTAGTCGCTTCTATGGCAACCCACATTAGGCCCAGATTTTTTACCAGCAGTACGATGAACATCGTCCAGCAGAAAAGCTGCATCAGCGCAAAGTAACGGCCGGTCTGCAGCTGCTCGCCCTTGAGCACGCCGCAGCGCTCCTCACGTGTAAGATAATTACGCGCAGTCCATGTTGCTGCCAGATAAAGTGTGGTAATAATAATTATTACCCACATATTCAGCGCATCAATGTAAAAATAATCATCAACATAGGGCACAGCAGGATTAAAGGACTTTGCCATCAGCGCCACGCACACACCTACCGCAGTTGCCGTCAGGCGGTGCAGCCAATGCAGGATATTATTGCCGAAGCCCGCAGCCAGTGCCAGCACCGCGCACAAGGGTGGCAGGCATAACAGTATCAAAATATATGTTAACATTACATCCCCTACCCTTTCAGCTTGTCCAGCACATTTGTATCCGTAGTTTTAAACGACAGACGCAGACGCGAGGTTAAAATAACAAGAATAACAACAGCAATCAGCACATCAAGGAAAATGCCCAGCTCGATAATCAGCGGCAAGCCTTCGGTCATAATCAGACCGAGCAGATAAATGCCGTTTTCCAAGGTAATCAGGCCAATCATCTGCATAATGGCACGGCTGCGCATAACAATCAGCGCGAGGCCTGTCATAATCATAAACATAGAGGTCGCCAGAATATCGCGGCCCTCTGCCTGCGGCAGCAGACCGTCAATTACCATGTAGCCGAGTGCCAGACTGCAGGCTGCAAAAGCAGTGGAATAATTTACATTGATATCGCTGACAATTTCACGCTCGTCGCGCAGCTGATTTACCACGCGCAAAATAGCGTAAGGAATAAAGAGCACCTTAACGGCAATTGTCAGCACACCGGGCAGCCAGGCATGCAGGCCGCTGCCATGGCTCATACCTACGACAAGGCAGGCCGCCGCAATCAAGGCAGATTGCAGCGCCAGACACAGAGTTGCACGGCGCAGCTCCACAAAGCGCGTCTGCAGGAAAACGATAAACATTAAACTTACAACCAAATATTCCATCGTTACCTCCTTACTGTGCCACTACTGCCAACAACAGCATCAGGCCCGCTGCCGCCAAATATACACGCACCTTGAAAAGACGCATTTTATTGTTCAAGGTTTCAACTACGCCTACAGCCACCGCACCGATAAGCACCTTAAGCACTACCGGCAAATCCAGTGGCAGATACAGCATAGCGAAAAGCACTAAGAATACCAGCAGCTTGAGCTGGCTTGCCCAATGGATGAGAGCCAGCAGACGGCCGGAATATTCCAGTGTCATACATTCATGGATCATCGTCAGCTCCAGATGTGTGTCGGGGTTATCAACCGGGATACGGCTGTTTTCTGCAAGCAATACAAGGAAGAAGGCAATGCAGGTCAGCACGCCTGCTACCGTCAGGTTGACCTCATCCGTACGCAGGCTCATGCCTGCCAGCGAGGTGCTGTTGGTGTGCAGCACGTTGGAAAGCACGGCCAGCATCACCACAGGCTCAACGAAGGCTGCCACATAAACCTCACGGCTACCGCCCATGCCGCCGAAGGCGGTAGCTGCATCCATCGAGGAAACTGCCATAAAGAAGCGTCCCAAGGCCAGCAGATAAACGAAAACAAAAACGTCGCCAAAGCCGGCCTGACCGCCTAAGAAGCCCGGCAGCATGCAGGCTGCCGCAAAGGTCGTCAGAAAATATACGCAGGGTGCCAGACGGAAGGTGATGCTGGTATAAGGAGTGAGCATAGTTGGCTTGCCCCACCATTTGCGGATATCGTAATATTCCTGCCAGATGCTGCTGCCGATACGGTTCTGCATCCAGGCCTTTACCTTTTTAACAATGCCGGTTACCAGCGGAGCGCACAAAAGCAGCAAAACTGCCTGCGCCATACCGAGGGCCAGCTGTAACAATTCATTCTCTAAAATCATTTATAAAGCGCCCCCCATACCAGTACCAACATCATTGCCACCATAACATAGGCAACATATAAACGCACACTGCCCTGCTGCAAACGGCGCAGGAAATTAGAAATACTTACAAAATGCTTCTGCAGCGGCTGATAAAGCTTTTCTGTAATCATATCGGGAATTTCCAGCTTGTAGGAAAGCTGACGGCCGAAGTAAGCATGCTCCTTACGCATGTAGGTTACCTGACGTTTTGGCTTCAGCAGATAATCAAACGCACGGCGCACCGGCTTACTGAAGCCGGTTGCGGAATACTGCTGACGCTGCGTCGGATAGGTTCCGCAGTTCCAGGTAACATCCTCCACAACAAAACAATTTTTGACAGCCAGCCACAGCAATGCGCCCAGCACCAGCAGCAAAGCCAAGAGCAGCAGCGGCTTGTAGCAGACAGCAGTACCAACGCCGGCCCACGCCAGATTCATGCCGAAGGCATCAAGATCAACAGGCATACCCAACGCCAACAGAGCGGCGCGTACTACCGGCAGCGGATAAAGACCGCAAGCAACAACTAAAACAGATGCAACGCCCATAGCAGCGAGCATAAATTTATCGGATTCGTGCGCATGCTCCACAATTTCACTGCGAGCACGGCCCAGGAAGGTGATGCCAAAGAAGCGTACAAAGCAGCCGAGAGCCAGTGCTCCGGTAAAGCCCAGCAGAATAAAGGATACCGCAGTCCACAGGCGGATATCCTGACCGGCGCAGCTTGTGCCCAGGCTGATAAAGCTCTGCAGCACCAGCCATTCACCGGTAAAGCCGTTCGTCAGCGGAATAGCGGCAAGCGCCAGCGAGCCGACGAAAGCAAAGACAGCGGTATACGGCATTTTGCGTGCGAGGCCGCCGAACAGCTCCAGGTTTTTGCTGCCGGTGCCGTGCATAATGCTGCCGGCACACATAAACATCAGCACCTTCATAATGCTGTGGTTAAAGGCATGCACTAGCGCTGCCACAAAGCCCAGCATATAAAAGCTGCTGCCGGAAGCCTTCATCAGCATACCGCAGCCGAAGGCAGCAAAAATTACGCCCATATTTTCCACAGAGGAGTAAGCAAGCACGCGCTTGATATCCGTTTCCATCTGAGCATAGAGTACGCCCAAAAATGCGGATACTACGCCTGCCAGCAGTACAACAACACACCACCAGTAATTCCAGGCAGGCAAAAAGCTGAACATAAAACGACCGAAGCCGTAGAGAGCAATCTTCAGCATAACACCGCTCATCAGCGCGGAAACGTGACTGGGTGCTGCCGGATGCGCCTTAGGCAGCCACACATGCAGCGGCACCAGACCGGCCTTCAAAGCAAAGCCAGCAAAGGCACAAACAAAAACAAGATGCTGCCAGCTGCCCTCCAGCGTATTCTTAGCCATAGCAGCAAAGCTGAAGCCCTCGCTGGCAGAGCCTGTCAGCAAAAAGGCAATCATAATCGCCGCCGTACCGACGCTGGTCATAACCAGATACTGATAGGCAGCATTCCAGGTAGCACGCTTTTCGGATTCATGGTTAACCAGCATAAAGGAGGCTACGGCCATAATCTCCCAGAAAAGCAGGAAGCTGAAGGCATCGCCGGCCAGCAGCACCAGTACCATAGACATGATAAACAGGCACCACATGCCGCCCAAAAGACGCAGACGGCTGCCCTCATAGCTACGCGCATAACCGAGAGTGTACAGGCTGGTAACAACACCGGCGATACCGGTCAAAAGCAGAAAGACTGCGCTCCAGCCATCGCAGCCTAAAGAATACGAGCCCCAGGTCAGGGGTGCAGGGCTCATGCCACCAAAGAGCTGCAGGCCTGCCGCATAAGCGCAGACAGCGCTGCCAAAAAGGGCAGCGCTGTTAGCAAGCCAGTGTGCAGCACGCTGCATGCCGTGGGGAAGCAGCATGGTTAATACGCCGATGCCATAGAAGCCCACAGCCACCAAAAACATTTCCATTTCATCACCTACACATAAAAATTTCAACTTCTTCACAAAAATGACATGTATCGTTAATTATAACACATTTGTTGACTGCGTAAAAGAAAATTACTGTTAAGAATACAAAAAATACACCGGGCCTGCAGAAATTCCACAGGTCCGGTGGTTTATAATAAGGCTTCGGCATCAAATGAGCTTCCGGCAAATTATATTTTTGCTCTTACTCCTTCGCCCGCAGCGCCAGCTGCTTACGCAGCCTGTGGCGCAGCAGCTCAATAAAGCCTGCCGGCTCCTGCACCCGCAGCAACGGTCCGAAGGATAAAATACGGATAACCATTTCCGTTTCATCACTTTTGTTATACATCAGCTGCAGCCTGTAATGCTTTTCATCCAAGCGCTCCGTTATCTTTTCCAAATGCGAAAAATGCAGCATTGCCCGCTCCAGAGCATTGCGTTCATCCGTCAGCAGGACTGTAACCGCACAGCGCTCCGGTTCCAGCAGCATACAGGCTTCTTCTTCCGTCTGCTCCAGCATTTTGCAGCTTTTGATACGCCCCACATTAACGTAATGCAGATGGCGCTCGCACACCGCCTTCAGGCGGAACTTGTCATCCTTCGCCGAATATTCCAGCTGCAGCGGCAGATATTCCTTCCGCACGCTTTCGTTTTTGCCGCTGATAAAGCTGATTTCCACCCTGCGCTTTTCCGTTATCGCCTGCAGCAGCAAGCGAAAATGCTGTTTGTACTGCGGAGCATCATAATTGTCACCGTCGCTGTAACGGTCGAAATACACAAACTGCTCCTCACTGAACAAAGGCTCCACATCCTCCAGCCCGCTGCATTCCACATCAAAAAGCTGTATCCGCTTATCCGTCAGCAGGCTTTTCAGCCAGCGACGCTGCAATGTTGTCAACGGCATCGCCGGTGCATGCCGCAGCGGCGTAGTCATATTCTTCTGCAGCAGCGGCCAGCTTCCGTCCTGCAGTGCCTTGGGAATGGTCAGGCAGCTGTCGGCAAAGGCCTGCTCCCGCACCAACAGCTCCAAGCTGTCCTTCGTCAGCTGCTTTTCCTGTGCCTGCCGCAAAATACTGCTCACAACATTAAAATAGGTGCCGTATATTTCGTTAAAAAAGCTGTCATTTTTCGCCATCCGCTTGCACCTCCTGCAGATAATAGGCTGCCGTCTGCTCCAGATCATCATAAAAAATGCGCTCTATTTCCTCGTTACTGCAGCTAAAGGCAGTAATACGCCCGATAAAGGTGCGTATCCACGGCAACAGCTCACGCGCATCATACACAGCAGCACTGAAGCGATAATGCTCCGCATCCAGCTGCCGCACCGTTCCGCAGCGCTTTTCACGCTCCAGGCGCTGCACAATAAACTGCTCGTCAGCTGCCGCCTCCACCGTAAAGCTGATTTCCTCCAGCCTGTCCGTCCTGAGCATGCCTGCGCCCCAAATGTGCGGTGCCGCCTCCTTAGCCAGCTGCAAAAATTCCTCATAGCGTCCTTCGGCGCGTTTAACCTCAATGCTCTCGATATGGTCCAGACGGTTGAAAAGCAGCCTTTGCGCAGCATAGCTGTAGCTCAAAAGATACTGCCGTCCTGTCCTCGTGCTGCAGTAAATTTTCAAGGGGCAAACATATTGCGGTATGCTGCTGCCGTCCTTGTCACAACGGTAAAGCGTTACGGACTGCCTGCTGTTCATCGCCTCCAGCAACTCGTACAGCAGCTTGCTGTCCATCGTATATAAAATAAAATGATGCTTGAAGGCAAAAGCTTCGCAGTCCTCGGCAAATTTATCCAGCAAATAGGAGCCTGCCTCTCCCAAAGGCGCCGCCTCGGAAAAGAAGGCGCAGGCAAGCTGCCAGCTGCGCCAGTTCACCTCATCCCGCGCCAGGCAGTAAAGATTGCGCCGTCCCTGCTTCACCAGCCGCAGCATTCCCAGCGCAGTATATTCATTCAGCTTGTTGCGCACCGTCGATTCATCGGGCTGACGCAGCTGATTATCAAAACAGTTAAAATAACGGCCGCTCAGCAGCTCCAACAGCTCTGCCGCCGAATAGGCCTTGCCGTCGGCAAGAATATCCAGCAGATAAAAATGCAGCGTAATATCCATGGACGTAAAGCTCTTGGCCTTCCAGCTTTTATACAAAGGATCATGACTGATACTGCTGCTGTCGAAGGAAATGCGATAAGCTCTGCCGTCCGCATCGCTCTTGAAGCTCATATAATCCTCCAGCCAGCTGTCCAGACGCCGGCGATTATCATCGTAGCTTCTGGAACTTTTAGCGGTAAAATCATGCCGCTTTTCAAATCCGTACACATAAAAGCGCCGCATAAAATTGCGGATATCACTGTAATTTTTAAAAAGCTCGCTATAAGCCATCTGCTTTTGTTCCCCTTCCGCTCCAAATAAATATTAGTATAACATAAGCAGCGTATCTCTGTAATTACAAAAACGGCGCAGCAGATTTTTGCATCTGTTACGCCGTTAATTTTATTTTTTATTCAACTGTTACGCTCTTGGCGAGATTGCGCGGTTTATCAACATCACAGCCGCGAGTCAGCGCCGCATAGTAGGCCAGCAGTTGCAAGGGCAGCACTGCCATCAGCGGTGCCAGATATTTATCCGTACGCGGGATGTAGATAACGTGGTCCGCATATTTTTCCAAAGAGGTGTCGCCCTCAAAGCCTATGGCAATAACCACAGCCTCGCGCGCCTTAACCTCCTGCAGGTTGCTGACTGTTTTATCATATACATCCATCTGCGTTGCCAGTACAATTACCGGTACACCGGAAACAATCAGCGCCAAGGTGCCGTGCTTCAGCTCACCTGCCGCATAAGCCTCCGCATGAATGTAGGAAATTTCCTTCAGCTTCAGCGCACCCTCCAACGCTACGGCATAATCAAGGCTGCGTCCCAGGAAGAAGGCATCCTCACTGCTGCCGTATTCACGCGCAAACACCTTAATCTGGTCCACGTTTTCCAGCATTTTATGAATCTGCTCGGGTACAAAGGTCAGACCCTGCACCAGCTCCTGCTCACGCTCGGCACTCATGCTGCCGCGCAGACGGCCTACATAAATCGCCAGCATCAGCATTGCCAGAAGCTGTGTGGTATAAGCCTTGGTAGATGCCACGGCAATTTCCGGACCGGCATAGGTATAAACAACCTGGTCTGCCTCACGCGCAATAGAGCTGCCGACAACGTTGGTAACCGCCAGAGTGCGGGAGCCAAGACGTTTAGCCTCACGCAACGCTGCCAGCGTATCGCTGGTTTCACCGCTCTGGCTGATAACAATCGTCAGGCTGTTGCCGTCAACAAGCGGGTCGCGGTAACGGAACTCGCTGGCAATATCCACCTCAACCGGCACACGCGCCAGCTGCTCCAGATAATATTTGCCGACAATACCTGCATGATAAGCGGTACCGCAGGCCACGATAAAGATTTTATTGATTTCGCGCAGCTCCTCTGCTGTCCAGTTCAGCTCGGGGAAGCCGATGGTTTTTGCTGCCGCATCCAGACGGCTGGTCATGGTATCGCGCAAAGCCTTGGGCTGTTCATAAATTTCCTTCAGCATGAAATGCTCAAAGCCGCCCTTTTCCGCTGCTTCCGCGTTCCAGTTGACCTCAAACACCTTCTTGCTGATGGGAGTGCCGTTGATATCCTGCACCCATACACCGTCTGCCGTTACCGTGGCGATTTCGCCGTCACTCATGATAAAGGTACGGCGCGTATGGTTGATAATTGCCGGAATATCGGAAGCGATAAAATTTTCGCCCTCGCCCAGACCGATAATCAGCGGATTATCCTTTTTGGTGCAGATGATTTTATCAGGCTCGTATTCGCACATAAACACCAAGCTGTAGGAGCCCTTGATGAGCTTCAGAACCTTTTTGACGGTTTCTTCGAAATCTCCGTCATATTGGTCCGCCATCAGATGAGCTACAACCTCGCTGTCTGTTTCGGACAGGAATTCATGTCCCTTGGCAATCAGTTCTTCCTTCAGGCCAAGATAATTTTCAATAATACCGTTATGGACAACGACAAACTTACCGCTGCTGTCCATATGGGGATGCGCATTGCGATCCGACGGACGGCCATGTGTTGCCCAGCGTGTGTGACCGATACCTACATTGCCCACAGGCATATTGCCTGCCAATTTCTGGCGCAGTGCATCCAGACGGCCTACACATTTTTCTACACGAATGCTGTTGTTTTCATAAACAGCAATACCGGCAGAATCATAACCGCGATACTCCAGCTTGCTCATACCGTCAAGCAAAAAGGGGGCTGCTTCGTGATTACCGATATAACCTACAATTCCGCACATAAGTAGTAATCCTCCTCTACGCTGCAAGATATAAGGCATCATCTGCTTCGTCAAGTTTTCTCGTATCTGATACCTTCTCCCTTGCGAGCCTGTATTATATTCTTTGCCCTTTCTGCCGCCGTGCTTTTCTCTCCCCCGTTACCGGAGGGCTTTGTACACGGTTTGCGGCCTGCAGCCGGCCGTGAGGCATCCGCTGACTGATCGATAACCTCATTCCTCGTCCACCGCCTGAGCGGCACATGCGCTTACATCCTTCACTGTCTGCATTTGGCAGCAAAGACAAGGCTCTGCTGATTTATGAGCAAACAGACAATGAGCCGCGCAGGCAGGCAGTCCCACGCGGCACATCCTCAGACTAATTTAATTTTACAATATGAAGACTGGCAGGTCAAGAAAACATTCCTTGAACTTTTAAGGCCTGATGCTTGCCTGCAGGCGCTTCATATAGTATAATAAATATAGAAAGAGTGCTACCGATAGACGGTTGCCCTTCAAAATTAACTGTTAAAAATAACCGCTAGTGTAGGAGCCGGGCGGTTATTTTTTGCGTTTTTCAAGAAAATATACAAAAGCAGACCATTGCATCCGAACATGATGTAATGGTCTGCTTTTAAGTTTCATTCAGCAAAGGCCTGCTTATGCCAACTCCTTGGTTACAACGTCGGCAATAGCGCTGGCAATCTGCTCCAGACGCTCCTGCTTCGGTCCTTCGGCCATAATACGGATTAAAGGCTCGGTGCCGGAAGCACGTACCAGAATCTGGCCGTTTTCGCCCAGCTCCTCCTGATATTTTTTAATTACTTCCTGAATAGCAGCCTTTTCTTCCCAGCCGTTTTTATTCTTCACGCGTACATTCAGCAGAATCTGCGGGAATTTAGTCATTACGGCGCCCATCTCGGATAAAGGCTTGTTGTTGCGAACCATTGCGCACAACAGCTGTACAGCAGTCAGAATGCCGTCGCCGGTTTTAGCGAATTCGGAGAAAATGATATGACCGGATTGCTCGCCGCCGATAGAATAATTGTGCTTGAGCATTTCCTCCAGTACATAGCGGTCACCTACAGCGGTTTTGACAGTCTTGCCGCCATGAGCCTTCATAGCCTGATGCAGGCCGACGTTACTCATAACAGTGGTTACCAGCATATTGTCATGCAGCTTGTTGCGCTTCATCAGCTCCAGAGCGCAAATCAGCATAATCTGGTCGCCGTCCATAGCCTCGCCGTTTTCGTCAACTACCAGGCAACGGTCGGCGTCACCATCATTGGCGATACCTACATGAGCGCCAACCTCGACAACCTTCTTCTGCAAAGCCTCCAGATGAGTGGAGCCGCAGCCGTTGTTGATGTTGATACCGTTAGGCTCGTTGAAAATTGCCACAACCTCTGCACCGAGGCTGCGCAGGATAACCGGTGCGATTTCGCTGTTGGCACCGTTGGAGCAGTCCATAACAATCTTCAGACCATTCAGCTTAGCATAAGCAGTGCTCAGAATGTGCTTAATATACAGTGCTGACAAATCCTTTTCATGAATAATCTGGCCTACGCTGCTGCCGCTTACTGCCTGAGTGTAATCAATCGGTGCAGCAACGATAGCTGCAATTTCGTCCTCTACTGCGTCAGGCAGCTTGTAACCTGTCTGAGAGAAGAATTTGATGCCGTTGTCTTCAAACGGATTGTGAGAAGCAGAAATTACTACACCGGCGTTAGCCTTAACCTCACTGGTCAGAAAGGAAACTGCCGGAGTAGGCATAACGCCCAGAAGATGTGCATTGCCACCGGCGCTGCAGATGCCTGCTGCCAAAGCGCTTTCCAGCATTTGTCCGCTGCGGCGTGTATCTCTGCCGATAATAATTTTCGGGCAGGAAACCTCGCGGCCAAAGTATTTTGCGGCAGCATAGCCCAGCTTAAAGGCCAGCTCCGGAGTAAGCTCTACGTTCGCCACACCGCGAACACCATCAGTACCAAATAATCTTGCCATTTTTTTTAATAACCTCCCTAATGTTAATGCGTTTATATGTGAGTTGGGAATTGTTGACGAAAATCTATACACAACCCCTCTGTCACCTACGGTGACATCTCCCCTTTCAGGGGCGATATAACAGGCTTACAAGCAGTAAACTTCGCAATTCTTGAAACCTTTATATGCTCCCTGCAAGGGAGCTGTCAAAATCACTAACGTGATTTTGACTGAGGGTTGTTTACTCTCCAACCTAAATTACTTCACCGGCGCAAATCTTTCCATAATCGCACGCGCCACATGATAGCCGTCAAGCGCGGCGCTCATAATACCGCCGGCATAGCCTGCGCCTTCGCCGCAGGGATAAAGCAAATCATGCGTCAGCGATACATAACTCTGCCTGTCGCGCTCTATGCGAACCGGCGCCGAGGTGCGTGTTTCCACACCCGTCAAAAGTGCACCGCCGTCGGCGTAACCCGCCAGCTTGCGTCCAAAGCTCGTAATGCCCTCGCGCAGAGTATCCGTAACGTAAGCAGGCAGCACCTTATCTAAGCTGCAGGCCGCAAGTCCCGGACGATAGCTTGGCTGCACCAGACATTCCAAGGACGGAGTGCTGCGCTTCAAAAAGCTGTCCAAATTCTGCGCAGGCGCATAATAGCTGCTGCCTGCCGCCGCATAAGCAAACTGCTCATAGCGGCGCTGGAATTCTACGCCTGCCAGCGCACCCTCGCCGAAATCCCGGCTGTCCACATTCACCACCAGCGCACTGTTGGCAATGCCGCTGTCACGCTTAAACATGCTCATGCCGTTGACAACCACGCCACCGGCCTCCGAAGCGGCGGCAACTACCTGACCGCCCGGGCACATGCAGAAAGAATATGCTGTGCGTGTTTTATCCTGCGTATGGTAAACAAGCGCGTAATCCGCCGCGCCCAGCAGATGATGTCCCGCAAAGCTGCCGTGCTGCGCCCTGTCAATCAGCTCCTGCGGATGCTCGATGCGCACGCCGATAGCAAAGGGCTTCGCCACAATGCCTACGCCCCTGCGTGCCAGCATAGCGTAGGTATCGCGCGCGCTGTGACCGCAAGCCAGCACCACGGCTCCCGCCGCCAGCCTTTCGCCGCCGTCAAGGATTACACCCTGCACCGCATTATTTTTGATATCCAGATCAACCACATGCGCATCGTAACGCACGCTGCCGCCCAGCTCCGCAATACGGCGGCTGAGTCCCTGTACCATCGCACGCAGCTTATCCGTGCCTACGTGCGGCTTATGCTCGTACAAAATATTTTCCGGCGCACCTGCATCTACAAAAAGCTGCAGGATTTCAGCCATCATAGGATCATTGACGCGTGTAGTCAGCTTGCCGTCCGAAAATGTGCCTGCACCGCCCTCGCCGAACTGAACGTTGGACGCGGGGTTAAATTCTCCCGTCTGCCAAAAGCGCTGCACATCCTGCACACGCTGCGCCACCGGCTTGCCACGCTCCAAAAGCAGCGGCTGCCAGCTGCAGTGCCGCCAAAAGGCCTGCAGGACCGGCACCGATAACCACCGGCGGTGCGCTCAGCGGCAGTGTGCCAAGCTCAAGCGTCGGCTGCTGCTGCTCCTGATATTGCGTAATATCACGGTCCGCCAGCAGGCGTTTTGCCTGTCTGCCGCCTGTTTCAACCTCTGCCAGCACATGGTAATTGAGGCAGATATCATTTTTCTTGCGCGCATCCACTGCCTTGCGTACTATCCGCACACTGCCCAAAGCATCACGCTGAATGCCGCATTTACGGCACACCGCCTGCTCCAGCGTCTGCTCCTGACGCAGGCTGATACGCACATTATTTATTTTCAGCTTCATCTAAAATTAATTCTGCCTTTCTACCGATATTTTAATCTGTACCGTACGTCTTTCTGGAATAACCTTTTCCGGCAGATCAAGCTCAGCTGCAACAACAGTACTGCCATTGAGCTTGCTTACATCCACGGGCTTGGTCTTGACATCCTTCAGCTCCTTCAGCACAGACGGAGGCGCAGTCACACGGATGCTCTCCGGAGCAATCTCGGTCTTGGTAACAACAATTCCGGCAGGCAAATCGCCGCTCATAACCAATTTCACCGGAATATCCAGCGAGTGCATCTGGCTGACCATATTAGCCTGCACCATAACACGCTCAGGGATTATCCGCATATTAGGAATATCGTAGCCGTCGTCACTCACGGCAACCAGCTCGCTTTCCGCCTGGAAGCTGCCTGTATGGTTGCTGATATCAATAGGAGCAACAACACGGTTTACCTTATCTATACGATGCGTTGCACCGCGCAAAGTAACCTCCGCCGGAGTAATTATACTGCTGCCGATGGTCATATCACCATTCACAGCGCCCACGATACGCGTAGTAACGGGAACCTTTTTCTCGCTTACCGTATCAACATATACGGAAACCTCCTTAGGCGTTACGGATACAATCTCGCCGCCGGAGTAGGTTACCGTAATCGGCAGGCTCTGCTGACCTTCGGTTATATTTTTCAAATTGATAGAAGCATTGATTTCGGCACTCAGATTATCGGAACTGAGTTTGGCACGCGAGCCGCGCACCTTAACCAGAATTTTATCGGGAGCATTAAAGACCATCATATTCTGCGGCAGATTTCTCTGCTGCAGGCGCACCTCGATATTACGCTCGATTATCGGGTTCTGGTCGGTCATTACATATACCCACAGGCCACAGGCCATGAGCAGGCAGATAATTCGTGCCAGCAGGTTTTCCTTACGCGCCAGCCTTTGCAAAAATCTCATTTTTTCTCACCGCCCCACAAGCTCTTGATTTTATCAACCAAAGAATTCTTAACTGCTGCATGCGGACGGAAAATTGCCGTGCGCAAAATTTCCTTCACATCATCCACCGTCAGATAACGCATCAGCTCACCGTTGCGGGCAATGGAAATCGTACCGGTTTCCTCGCTGACAACAAGAATCATCGCATCGGACTGCTCGGACATACCGATAGCGGCACGATGGCGAGTACCAAGCTCCTGGCTCAGATTACGGTTTTCCGTAAGCGGCAGCAGGCAGCAGGCAGCAACAACGCGGTTGCCGCGGATAACGACAGCGCCGTCATGCAGCGGTGTATCCTTAACAAAAATGTTCTGCAGCAGTCCCGAGCTCACCAGACCGTCAATCGGCACACCGGTTTCGATGCGCTCTGCCAGACCGGTAGCACGCTCAAAGACCATCAGCGCACCTACCTTGTTTTTGCTCATCACCTTAGTGGCATGAGCAACGGAATCCAGCATTTCCTCCAACTCCTGCTCGTCCAGCTCGCTGCCCTTATGAAACAGCTTGCCGCGGCCGATTTGCTCCAAAGCACGTCGCAGCTCCGGCTGAAAGACAACAGGCAGGGCGACCATAATCACCGTCATGCTCTTTTCCAGCAGCCAGCTGATAACATGCAGGTTCAGCCAACGGCAGATAAGCGTGAAGCCTATCAGCACCATAAGACCCTTGCCCAATGTTGCGGCACGGGTGTTTTTCAGCATCAGGAACAAACGGTAAAGAAAATAGGCAACGACGACAATATCTATAACATCCAAAAATGTGATTGTCGAAAGCAAGCCTTGCAGTTGTATCATCATAATTGCATTGCTCCTATCTATCAGACACTATCGACTAAGCGCTAAGCCTTAGTCCATTTTCAGAATCGCCATGAATGCCTCCTGCGGCAGTTCTACACTGCCAACCTGCTTCATGCGCTTTTTACCTTCCTTCTGTTTTTCCAGCAGCTTACGCTTACGGCTGATATCACCGCCGTAGCATTTCGCCAGTACGTCCTTACGCATAGCGCGGACGTTTTCGCGGGCAATAACCTTGTTGCCGATTGCTGCCTGTACCGGAATTTCGAACATCTGACGCGGAATCAGGCTGCGCAGCTTTTCAACCAGCTGACGGCCGCGGACGGTAGCAAATTCCTTATGCACAATCGCGGAAAGCGCATCGACAGGCTCGCCGTTCAGCAGGATATCTACCTTCACCAAATCAGAATAGCGATAGCCGGACAGCTCGTAGTCCAAAGAAGCATAACCGCGGGTAGCGGATTTCAGACGGTCAAAATAGTCAAAGATAATTTCACTCAGCGGTAATGCGTAGTGAATCATTACGCGGGTATCATCAAGATAGGTCATGTTATCGTATTCACCGCGTTTTTCCTGGCTCAGCTCCATAACAGCGCCTACATAATCCTTCGGCACAATAATGGTAGCATTAACGAAAGGCTCCTCAACATGGTCGATAACGGTCGGGTCCGGGAAAAGGGACGGGTTATCTACCATTTCAACGTCGCCGTTTGTACGGAACACCTCATAAATAACGTTCGGTGCGGTAGTAATCAGGCTCAGATTATATTCGCGCTCCAGACGCTCCTTGATAACGTCCATATGCAGCAGGCCCAAGAAGCCGCAGCGGAAGCCAAAGCCCAGCGCGGTAGATGTCTCCGGCTCAAACACCAGAGAAGCATCGTTCAGCTGCAGCTTTTCCAAAGCATCACGCAGGTTATCGTAATCGGAATTCTCTACCGGATACAAACCGCAGTATACCATCGGTGTAGCCTTGCGGTAACCGGGCAACGCTTTTTCGGCAGGATTATCGGCATCGGTTACGGTATCGCCTACACGTGCATCCTTAACATTTTTGATGCTGGCAGCAAAGAAGCCTACCTGGCCCTCCTCCAGCTCATCAACATTGACAATGCCGGGTTTGAAGTAACCGACCTCGGTAACATCAAATTCCGCACCGGTTGCCATCATGCGAATCTTCATGCCCTTGCGCAGACGGCCCTGCATAATGCGTATATATAAAACTACGCCCTTATAAGCGTCAAATTTGGAGTCAAATACCAAGGCCTTCAGCGGTGCTTCCGCGTCGCCCTGCGGTGCCGGCACGCGCGCTACGATTGCTTCCAGTACGTCCTCGATGCCGATGCCTGTCTTGGCACTGCACAAAACTGCGTCGGAAGCATCAATACCGATAACATCCTCGATTTCCCTTTTAACATGCTCAGGGTCCGCACTCGGCAAATCAATCTTATTGATAACCGGAATAATCTCCAGATCGTTATCCAGCGCCAGATACACGTTAGCCAGTGTCTGCGCTTCAATGCCCTGAGTAGCGTCGATAACCAGCAGTGCGCCCTCGCACGCTGCCAATGCACGCGAAACCTCGTAGGTAAAGTCTACGTGGCCCGGAGTGTCGATAAAGTTCAGCATATACTCCTCGCCGTTGCGCGCCTTGTAAATGCTGCGCACAGCCTGCGCCTTGATGGTGATGCCGCGTTCACGCTCCAAATCCATGGAATCGAGAATCTGCTCCTCCATCTCACGCTTGCTCAGCGTTCCTGTATATTCAATCAATCTGTCCGCCAGGGTAGACTTGCCATGATCTATATGGGCGATAATAGAAAAGTTGCGAATGTGATTTTGTTCAATCATAAATTACTCTTCCTGCTCCTTCATTAAAATGTATTATTTCAGGCCAATATTGGCTTGAGCCTGTTTTATTAGTACTAATTATTATACCATTATACGGCAAAGCCTGTAAACTAAAAAGAGAGACAGCTCGGCGCCATCTCTCCTCGTACTGCGTTTTATTTCAGTTTAGTGTCCTCAAATTCAACGCACTTGTAATAATTGTCAATTTTATAATTTAGCTTATCGAGCGTTTCCTGCATCTGCGCCATGCGCTCGAGCAGCTTGGCACGCTCCTCAATTAAAATTTCCTTGCGTGCCGCCCGCGTTTTGTCTCCCTGCTGAAACAGCGCCACATATTCAATCAGGCTTTCTACCGAAATGCCTGCTGTGCGCATGCATTTGGCAAAGTTTACCCAGTTGCAGTCCGTTTCGGTGTAGTCGCGAATACCGCTTTCGTTGCGGTTCACAGTTGGAATCAGGCCGATGCGCTCATAATAACGCAGCGTGTCCGCTGTAATGTCATACATTTTGCTTACTTCGTTTATTTTCATCCCGCTTACCTCCTGCCAGGATTGTTTTCCTGCTTTCTGCTTATATTTTAGCATTTGGAGTCAGCTCCAGGTCAAGCGTCCGCAAAATATTTTTTACAGGAACAGGCAGGCATATTTGTGATTTTCTCTTGCATAATGCTCGCATTCGTGGTAGAATAATGCAGTACAAGAAAATTCAGGAGGTGAAATTCGTTGCCGAACATTAAATCTTCCATCCGCAGTGTAAAGACCGACGCAGAACGTCGTGCTAAAAACGCTCCGATTAAAGCAGCTCTCCGCAATGCTTCCCGCAAAGTAGAGGCTCTGGCTAAAACCGGCGCTAAAGAAGACGCTCAAGCTACTATGGCTACTGCTTCCGGTTTGCTCGATAAAGCAGCTCGCAAAGGCATTATCCATAAGAATGCTGCAGCTCGCAAAAAATCCAGACTTGCAAAGAGAATCAACGCTATGGCTTAATTCTTACAAGCTGACCTGCTCTGAAAAGAGCAGGTTTTTTGCATTTCAGGGATAATTTTTTGCAGGCAGGCTAATCAAGATCATAATTGATGTAAGTAAAACTCTCAATCACGTCATTGGCATTCGCTGTGTTGGCAAAAATGCCATCCCCAAGGTCATGCCCAAAAATAATTTCTTTTGTATATCCATCCCTTGATTGCGGAACGAATATATCTCCCCTGTAAGGGGAGGTGGCTACGAGCACCGGCGAGCAGACGGAAAGGTTGTTACCGCTTACGAAGCAGCAAAAGCTGTGTTCCTCAGCATCATTATAGCGTAAAAAGCATCCCCACACTTTTACTGCAAAAAGTGTAGGGATGCTTAATTTTTTTACCGAATTCGGCATTTAAGCCAAGTTTTTTACCAACAGTATTTATTTCACTGCCTAAGCCGCACGCCCGCCTTACTCCCGGCAAACACCGCAACGACGGCAGCCGTCAAAGCACATCGGCGTAAATTTGCCGCTTTCGCTGCGCTGCAGCTCGGCCGCAAGATACTCCTGCGTCACACCCATGTCCAGATGCTGCCACGGCAGCGGCTGGCCTACCTGCAGCTCGCGCTCCGCCAGCTCCTCGGCATCCAGGCCTTCTTCTTTCAGCACCTGCTTCAGGCTGCGTCCTTCCACATGTGCCTTCAGCAGCGCTTCGCCGATACGTCTGCTGCCACGCGCCAGCACGGACTGCACCACGGTTTCCTTCAGCGATTCGGTAATCAGCTTGATACGCTTTTCCTTCTTCAGACCGTCACCCAAAATTTTAAAGCGCTTCTTCAGCGTGCGCACATTGCACAGCGGCGCCCACTGGTACGGCGTAAAGGGCTTGGGCACAAAGCCGTTGACCGAAATAACCAGCTCGCCCTTGTTGCCCACAGCATCCATCTTGGCACGCACGCGTTTAATCATCTCCACCGTTTCAACGATATCCTCGTCCTCTTCTCCCGGCAGACCGATCATATAATACAGCTTGATGTTGCGCATTCCGGCAGCAGCAGCCAGCTCGATAGAATTATAAACGTGCTCCTCCGTAATGCCCTTGTTAATCGCAGCGCGCATCCGCTCGCTGCCTGCCTCCGGCGCTACGGTCATCGTGCGCTGTCCGCTCTGTGCCAACGCATGCGCAATCTGCTCCGTGAGCATATCGGCACGCATGCTGGCCACGGAAAACGGTATCTTATGCTCTACTAAGTATTCCGTCAGCTCCGCCATCTGCGGATGGTCGGATACGGCAGCGCCCATCAAGCCCACCTTTTTCGTGCGCTCGGGACGCTTGGCGATATCTGCCAAAATATTTTCCAGCTTACGCGGACGCGGCTTGCGGAAGCAGTAGCCTGCCATGCAGAAGCGGCAGTGACGGCCGCAGCCACGCGCCACCTCGACGATAAACATATCCTCAAATTCCGTTCCGCTCGTAACGATAGCAGAGGTGTGCGGATAAGCGTCGATATCACGCGCCCACTGGCGCGCTACCTTCGCCGGCGCACCTTCCTGCGGCAGCAGGGCGGTAAACTCTCCCTCATCATCGTACTGCGCCGTATACAGGCTGGGAACATAAACGCCCGGCACCTGCGCCAGCGCCGCCAAGCGCTCTTGCTTGCTTTCCTCGCGGTAGATGGTATCCAGAACGTGCTGTACCGTTTCCTCGCCCTCGCCGATAACGAAGGCGTCAGCCACTGCAGCCAGCGGTTCGGGATTGAAGGTGGCACAGGGACCGCCGATAATCACCAAAGGCTCGCGCTGATTGCGCTCCGCCGCCCGCAGGCGGATATTGCCCAAATCCAGCACCGTCAGCAGATTATCATAGTCCATTTCAAAGGACAGCATGACGAAGATAACGTCAAAATCTGCCAGCGGACGCTGATTTTCCAAGCTCAGCAGCGGTGTTTTGCTTTTGATATGCTCCTGCTGCAGGCGTTTATCCGGCAAAAAGAAGCGCTCGCAGGCGCTGTCACCGCGCTCGTTAATCATCTGATACAGAATGTGCATTCCCAGGTTCGACATGCCCAGATGGTAGACGTTGGGGTAAATAAACGCTACCGAATGGCGTAAGCCCGGCGGATACACCTGCGCGCCGGTTTCATTTTCTCTTGTTTCTTTAATATAGTTTTTGATTATCCAGGACAAAGCATTTCCTCTCCGAGTATCTATAATGTATTAAGAAAATATCAGCGCAAAATTACGCTGATATCCTCTTGTATTTTACTGATGTTTTTCTGCTAATTTGCGTTCAAACAAATCGATAACTGTTTTCAAAACCTTTAAGCGGGCATAATATTTATTGTTGCCCTCAACCACGGTCCACGGTGCATACGAGGTGTCGGTGCGCACCAGCATTTCGTTGACTGCCGCTTCGTAAGCATCCCATTTATCACGGTTACGCCAGTCCTCGTCCGTAATCTTCCACTGCTTATTGGGGTCAGCCTGACGGTCATTGAAGCGTCGCAGCTGCTCATCCTTGTCAATCTGCAGCCAGAATTTGGCAATGGCGATACCGTGCTCGCTCCACTGCGCCTCCATATCCTTAATCTCATCGTAGGCACGCTGCCATTCCTGCGGTTTGGCAAAGCCTTCGATGCGCTCTACCATGACACGGCCGTACCAGGTGCGGTCAAAAATCGCTATGTTGCCCGGCTGCGGCAATTTGGTCCAGAAGCGCCACTGATAATGGAACTGCTTTTCAACCACGTTCGGCGCCGCAATCGGGTGCACATGGAAGCCCAACGGGTCCAGTGCCGCCGTCAGTCTGCGGATAGCGCCGCCCTTGCCTGCGGCATCCCAACCCTCAAAGCCTATGACTACCGGAATCTGCGCCTTGAACATTTCAATCTGCAGCTGTGTCAGCTTTTTCTGGTACTTATCCAGCTTTTCCTTATATTCTTCCTTGGTAAGCTCCTTGTTGGCATCAATCGTGCTCAGCACATCGTAGGTGGCCGCAGTGCGCTTATCAGAGGCAGGCTCAACAGGCATCTGTACGGCCTTTTCGATAGCATCGGCAATCGTGCCGAATACCTCCAGACGCGCGCTGCGCGGATCATCGTCGGCAATCAGATGCCAGGGAGCGTTTACCGTATCGGTAGCCTCCAGCATTTTTTCGTAATGCGGCAAAAATTTATCGTAATCTTCGCTTTCATCAATCGCAGGATTCAGGTCACGCCACGCCTTGCCCAGTGTTTTGGCATTCTTGGCAATATTTTTCTTTTGCTGCTCCGGTGACAGATGCAGGAAAAATTTGAGCACGAGATAATTATCATCCGTAAGCATTTTTTCAAAGTTGTTGATATGCTCAAAGGAAACAGCAGGATACTTGGTGTTATCCTCTTTATCCGCCAGCTCGTTGGCGTTTTTCAGATAATACCAGCTGCGGTGATAAACGGCAATATGTCCCAATGCCGGCAAACGCTTCCAGAAGGCACTGAAAAACGGCTGCTCCTGAATTACGCCGCGCAAACGCACGCTGGAATAAACATTAAAGCCGCGAGCATCCATCTGCTGCATCATTTCGTTAATCAGCGCACTGCGGCGTGCACCGCGCCATCCCTCAAACACGATGATAATCGGTCTTTTGGCGTCGCGGGCCATGCGCTGAGCCTTTCCCAGACGTTCACCCAGCACTTCCATCTGCCTGTTGTATTCTTCCTTGGACACTTTTTTACTCAAATCCAGCTTTTCCAGCATTCTCCAACATCTCCTTACTGTTTGCGAGAATCTTTAAATCAGCGCTCCTCGTAGGGGTTCAGAGCGCGCGGTTTTCCTAATACCTCTGCCATGATAATGCCGTTGACGAGCGCCGCATGCTTCAGCTTGACGCGCTTTTTGGGCGCAGGCTGCGCCTGCTGTGCGTAGTGGGCGTTAAACGCCGCTGCGGCAGCGTTCATCTTTGCTTCATCATAGGTGTAATCACCGCGGGGGTCATAATAAACCTTGCCCCTGTCATGCACTAGGGCTTCGTTTTCACGGTGAATTCTGCTGCCATCATCACGGCGCACACGCGTTCCGTCATGCACTACGCCTTGGCTGCTTTGACGCTTGCGTGCCTGCGCCTCCTCCGTCGTCTTTTTCAGACGGCGTTCAAACTCGGCGGCAATATCTTTAGGCTTAGCCTGCGTTTGCTGCTCTGCCTGCGTCGGCTCCGCCGTTTCCTGCGGCTTCTCCTGCGGCAGCTCCCGCTGTCTGCGGCGGCGGTTGCGCCTGTCCAAAAATACGTTGGCCAGCATTACGAGGACAAAAAGCAGAGGGATTAAATCATGGTCAAACAAACCGCCCATAAGCTACACCTCGCTTATTTACTGCCCTCAGGCTTTTCCTCGCCCTCCGGGCTTACCTCAGCAATCGTGCGGCGCATCTGCGTATCTGCCTGAATATTGTTCAGACGGTAGTAATCCATTACGCCCAAGCGGCCGTTAGCCAGTGCCTCTGCCATAGCTGTCGGCACCTTAGCCTGTGCTTCCACAACCTTAGCCTGCATTTCCTGCGTATAGGCCTTCATTTCCTGCTCCTTGGCAACAGCCATCGCACGGCGTTCCTCAGCGCGCGCCTGAGCAATGCGCTTATCTGCCTCCGCTTGGTCGGTCATCAGAGCAGCGCCGATGTTACGGCCTACATCTACGTCCGCAATATCAATAGAAAGAATTTCAAAGGCAGTGCCTGCATCCAAGCCCTTGTCCAAAACTGTTTTGGAAATATAGTCGGGGTTTTCCAGTACCTTGCTGTGGTCGGCGCTGGAGCCTACGTTTGTTACAATGCCTTCGCCGACACGCGCAATAATCGTTGCTTCGCCGGCACCGCCTACTAAGCGGTCAATGTTGGCGCGCACTGTTACGCGTGCCTTTACCTTCAGCTCGATGCCGTCCTTAGCAACAGCGCTTACTACCGGAGTTTCGATAACCTCGGGGTTAACGCTCATCTGCACAGCCTCCAGCACGTTGCGTCCCGCAAGGTCAATGGCACAGCCACGCTCAAAGCTCAGCTCAATCTGCGCTCTGTGGGCAGCAATCAAAGCATCGATAACGCGGTCCACGTTACCGCCTGCCAGATAATGCGCCTCCAGCTGGTTAACATTAACATCAAGGCCTGCCTTATTCGCCTTAATCAGCGGCAGCACAATCTGCGACGCGGGCACACGGCGCAGGCGCATACCGATGAGGTTGAAAATGCCCACGTTAACGCCGGCGGCGATTGCTGAAATCCACAGTCCCAACGGCACAAAGTTAAGAAAAATCGCTATACCGACAATAGCAATGATTACTGCAAAGCCACTGCCGAAAACCATACTGAATAATAAATCCATAACGTCACTCCTTTGTCTGTTCTACAAAAATTTTGCTGCCCTCTACCCGCACGATAATCACGGGCGCGGACTTTTCGATATAATCTCCCTGACTGCTCACGTCAAGACGCTTGCCGTCCACCAGAATCGTGCCTGCAGGACGCAGCGTAGTCAAGGCTGTGCCTCTTTTGCCCACCAGCATGCTCCAGTTTTTGCCGCCGGTATAGCCTTCGCTATTCTTTTGGCGCGTCCACAGCACAAAGGGATTATACTTGCTTTCCTTGGGCAGATACACGCACAGCAGGGTAACCACCAGCACCAAAAACAGATACACTGCCAACAGCACCAGCGCCGCCCAGGCATTGCCACCCAAAACGTAAAAGCCGCCGACTGTCAGGCACACCATGCCGCTGACACCGAAAATTCCGAAGCCCGGCACAACAAATTCTATCAGCAGCAGGACAAGGCCCGCCAGCATAAAATAATATTCCAATGGCATGACTGCACCTCCTCAACGCTTGTACATTTATAGTATAGCAGAGTAAAAGCATGAAGTAAATTTAAAGTTTGGGATGCTGCAAGGCTTCGGACAATCTTCAAACAAAATCACCGGCGTGATTCGTAACATCAACTTCTTTCATAACTGAAAGAAGTTGCAAGAAAGGTTCGCGCTTTTTGGAAAGCGCGGCAAAACAAAAACTTTTTCGAGAAAAAGTTTTACCAAAAAGCTTTAAATAAGCTAAATCGCTTTGCTGGAAATAGCTATTTTTTCGTAGTTCTACCGAACGGTATACGCGGTAGTGTTTACAAATCTGTGGTTAGCTTATGCCCAGACTGGCGTGACTAAGGTTGGGGTTAGCTGTAAGCCGGAATGCCTAAGGTTTGCATGAGCAACTACGGGGTATCCAAGTATTTCGCTGTAAGACGCTAATAAAGATATATCAAAAAAGACCTTAGCATCAGCTTTTGCCGCTGCCAAGGTCTTGATTTTTATTTAGCTTCAGCCTTCCGCCAGCACCTGCCGCAAAAGCTCCAGCGCGCTCGCTTCGCTCGCTTTGTTCGTACCCAGCTCACCGCGGAAGGCACGCGCGAGGATGGATTTCTTCATCAGGTCGATGCTTGCCAGCGCCTGCTCCGTTGCCTGCTGTGCGGAGCGCTCGCGCGCCAGCAGGTCGTCGATGAGGCGCACGATTTCGTGCTGTTCGGGGAGGGAGGGGAGAGGAACCAGATATTCTCTAATTGCTTTTAAGCCTAAATTTTTTATAGTGCTACCAGTCGCTTTTTGATTAGCATAATTGATGAAAGCATTTGTATGAAACATCTCTTTTAAAAATCTCTTATCTAATTTTTCCCCAACATTTATATAACAAGCACTTTTGCCAAGAATTACAGGCTCTCCATTATAGAACGCTGTTTTACCTAAAGTACCATTTATTGACAAAAACACGGTATTGTCATTTAAATTAACCGCATATTTTTTATATTCTTCAATAGAAACTCTTTTGGTTGACTCTTTTATCGCAATAAAACTATCATCAAAATTATTTCCATTGATAAAATAAAAATCCCCATTTTCAGAGTATACAGGTGTGCCATGCAAACCATCACCAATAACACTAGATAACTCTTTTAATGAAACTTCTTCCCAACTTTCATCGCTCACGCCGTTTTCCAAACGCCACTGCTTTGTCAGCTCGCCCGTAAACGCCTTATGCAAAATTGCTGCCTTGCGCACGGCAAAGCTGTCGACAACCTCCTGCAGTCTTTCCTTAGCTTCGTCGAGCTTGGCAAAAAGCTCTTCGATGCGCTCAACGATACGTTGCTGTTCGGAGAGCGGAGGGAGAGGGAATGAAAATAACTCTAAATTTTTTGCAGCTAAATTAGGTTGAGCTGTACCATTGTCGTATTTTTTTATTTCATCATAGAACAATGGAACATCTAAATATTGCATTACATAACCATCAGTTAATCTCCCTCTATCTTTACTCCTCAAAATAACTAACGACGATGCTATAGCACCTTTTTTAAATGGAAATTTACCATGTTTTCCTAATGAGCCTCTAATACACAATACAATATCATTTAGCATTAATTTACCAGCGCTCAACTTACTATACTGCTCTTCTGACATACATAACAAATCATCTTCAACGACAATATTATCACATAAATTGGCAGCACTTATAAACGGTATGCCTTCTTTCGATAATGTAGATTTAGCTGGGTAATTTTTTCCTCTATCTCTATTTAGAACATCAACAACTTCTCCAAACCTTACCCACACCCAATTCTCCGGCACCGCATAAGGCTGTTCCTCCGCAGGCACCAGCGCCTGCTGCAAGCGTTCTTCTATTGTCAATGCTGTCTTTTTCTTTGGCATTGCCAGCTCTCCTTTATAAGCAAACATTCTATTGCTTTAATTTATAATTTATGATAAAATGTTTTTGACAACCGTGTTGCAGGGTGGTGTTGCCTTCATTCCCTACGAATGGAGGTGATGTCTATGGTATATTTCAGCTTTCAGGATTTAATGTCCTTTGGAGTTTTTATCGTAGCATTACTTACGTTCATTTTTAAGAACAAAAAGTAATAAAAAAGTTACGGACATAGAAAAACCGCCCCAAAACTTTGACGAGCGCGGAGCGGATTTTTCTTAACTAACTCGGCAACCCACCTTGTGGGCGGTTGTCTTTTTCTATATTTAATATACCACAGAATTCATAGCTTTGCAAGTTTTGAATTTGTGCAGAATAAAAAGAAAACCACTCCTACACTTTGCGGGGTAAGAAGTGGCTTTCTAAAACTTTGTTACTCAGGCAACCCACCTTGTTGCGGTTGTCTTTTTCTATATCTAATATACCACACAATCCATAGCTTTGCAAGTTTTGGATTTATGCAGGATGTAGGAAAGCCTCTCCTTGGGGAGAGGTGGCATCGCGTAGCGATGACGGAGAGGGGTTCACTATAAGAAAGCTCAAATACTGCAATCCCCTCTCAGTCGCCCTAACGGGCGCCAGCCG
>ENA-OROE01000386-OROE01000386.1-human-gut-metagenome-genome-assembly--contig:-NODE-386-length-44996-cov-47.498810_pt1 | contig 44996 bp, 63 predicted proteins | sample MGYA00242126_ERZ509044 | MGnify/ENA primary metagenome ERZ509044 (study PRJEB26280, sample SAMEA2338716) | human gut metagenome | biome: human gut; feature: human-associated habitat; material: faeces... | reverse complement strand
CCGTACCATTGAACGCATATCCGAACCATACATCATTATGGGGACGATATTCGTCCAAACCAAAAGACACCCTTTACCATAACGGTAGAGGGTGTCTTTCTTCATTCCCCAATAAATTCATTGGCCTTAGCACATCGGAGCGCACCAAGAACTATCTGATCTCGCCGTAACTCCTTTTCCCGCCGGGAGGTGTCATTTGACACCGGCTCTTCCAGAAGAGCCTTTTTGTCCTTGACCACTCTCCCGACATAGTAGGAGATCACATCATCAATATTCACACTTACCCCTGGCTTTCATCGGAAGATTTGTCTTTGACCTTGATACCATAGAGCAAAGCAAGCTCCACCGTCCATGCGGCAAACCACCCCATTGTCAGCTCAGGGGCAATCGTGTGATCGAAGAAATTAGCCACCAGCACGACTACGGTGTACCAGGTAAGGTTGAACACCGCTAAAATCGTGAACAGGGTGCGCTTTTTTATTTTCTTCTTTTGCCCCGGTGCAACCCGCTTTCCGCTCATGGATACCAACCTCACTTTTTCAGGTAAGCCCCGGAACAGAAACCGGTGTAGGTGACCCGTTTATAGGTAAACTGGACATAAAGCCATTTCACCCCATCTACGATTGTATAATAACCGTAGTTACGCACTTTCGTTCCCTTGGGGATAGATACCAGTACCTTGTTTCCAACACCAGCAGCGTCCCTTATATTTAGAGAAGAAGCGGTTACTGTATAGGTACCGGCAACGGATTTGTTGAAGGACTTAGCCACACCTTTGGCCTTGATTTCTCCGGTTGTAGGAGGTTTGATCGGCTCAGGCTCGGGAGTAGAAGCCGTAACGGTATCATACTCCACATAGGGAATATGACCATGTTTCTTCCATCTACGAGCATTATAGTCGGACTTAGAACCCATGTTGGCAACAGCGGTAATCTGAACCTTGTTGGCCCATTTCGGAGTACATTCAACGGCAAGACCGTTTCCAATATATACACCGATGTGTCCATTAGTCCATACCACCTCACCGGGGTCGAGCTTGTCCCAACCGGAAGAAGAAGCGTCCTTGCACTTGGTAATCATGGTGTCTGCCCCAATGTCAGGAACGCCATTCACGGCATACTTAGCACCACCATAGGATTTATTCTGGTCACCTGTCCAGCCCCACAGAACGCCTTTGATAAGGTTCACACAGTCAAAGCCGAAGGTATCAGCCGTGGCAGCGTTAATCATTGCTGTTCTGGCGGGAGCCTTGTTGTAAGAGTGGTTCTTTGTGTACCTCTGCTTGTTGGTGGCAGTCATAGGAGCACCAAAGCACCCCATGACATACAGAGTTTTCTTGTTCTTAGCAATGTCAACAACCTTGCTGACAAGCTCACTTGCTTTCATCATGGCTTACTCCTTTTCCTCAGCATTGTCCATAAGCTGCTGAGTTTTCTGGGACTGAGTACCAAAATAAAACGCAATGATGACTGCGTAGATCGTCATAAAATCCTGGCTAATTTTCCCGATGACCGCCATATAAGCGAACACCAAGGTAAGAGTCAGAGTGACTAAACTCTTTACAGATAAGAGATTAGCCAAACGCTTTTTAATGATTTCCATATTGACCTCCTTACTGTTTAGGTGACCCATTTCTCAAATTCCGTACAAATCCTCTATATAGGGCGTTCTATAAGAGCATTTGTGGTAAAAATCGAAAATGGGTCACCTAAACTCACCTACTTTCCGTCAAGACGGCTTGTGAAAGTCCTCCAAGTCATCAATTCGATGATTGATGACCCTGATTTTTTCCTCAACAACCGGCATACGCCTTGCAAAATTGTTGTGTTCCTGAACCTCACGAGCCAACTCGTCCAGTTTCGTTTCCGTTACTGCCTGTGTCTTACTATTTGCAATAATAACCCCCAAGAGGGTTAAACTGCCGGAAACAAGAGCCTCAATGATAGCTTCCACCCCCGTTTCCTCCTTACACCAGACTGTTGATGATTTCGCCAACCACTGCTTTCAGGTTGAACAGGTTCGGAACCTGATCCAGCGTAAATACGCCACACAGAACCAGACTCACCCAGGTCTTTACCAGACCGCTATCCTTAGTGAACTTCATACTTACTCACCTCCTTTCAAGGTCTGAGCAACCATCTCTCGAAGATTACTCAAATTAGGAACTTGCTCGATTGTATAGGCACCCTGAGAAATCAGGTTTACCCATGTTTTGACCAGACCACTATCTTTATTGAACATCTTAACCCCTCCTTTAGACCGTAGGTGTCATCATACTCGCAATCAGAATAGACAGTTCTGCCAATGCGCTATCGGTTTGTAGCTGTTTGGCTTCCTGAGCTGCAACCTGTTCTTTCTGATATGCCGCTTCACTGATCTCTCCAAGAATGACCGTTTCCACACCATCAATGACGGGTTTGCCGGACACATGGTAAACAGTTCCGTCTACAACAAGGCCCTGGGCGGTATCCTCTTCCGTAAGCGCAAAACTACCGTTGTCCTGTTTCTTGACCCATACAGGAGTAGTAACCGTAGCCAATACGGTTTCATTAAGCATGATTTTATACATGAGCTTCCCAACCTTTCTTGTTCGGGTAGAAACCGAACAACGATTTGAAATAGAGGTTTGTACTGTGCATGACTTTGAAGCTATTTCCTCGTTTCATGTGTCCGTTGTAACTATCACAGGAACAGCGAATATCTTTTAGAGTCATGGTTCCTTCTTGCTTCTTTTTCTGAAAGCAACGAAGTTTACGGCGAATGATTTTCGTGGACTCCCGGTTCATCTTCAAAATAATTTTTCCGTTTGGGGTAACAATGAATTTCGTCTTCAACCACCTGAAATAATCTCGAAGTGAGATCACACGAGTTTTCTTTTCGTTCAAGACCAGACCGTATTTATCGCATATAACCCGCATACCATCAAGGCAAAGGTGTAAATAATCAATATCTGGACAGATGGCAAAACCATCATCCATATATCGTTCATACCCCTTAATACGGCAGACTTCTTTGAAATAATGGTCAACTGGGTTGGGTAGCAGCAAGGCATTGGTTTGAGAAACCTGACTGCCAAGGCCAAGACCAACCTCTCCAAAATCCAGAATAAAGCTATTTGCAAGCTCTCTTAAGCGTGGGTCATGGAGCCGCCGGTCTGCTTCCCGAAACAGAGGTCTATGATCTGCACCGTCAAAGAAATTGTGAAAATCATAGAGTAAAACTCCACCTTCCAGGCCATACTTCCGGTAGTGTCGTTCCAAGTGGCAGACCATTCTCCGTAGGGCAAAATCCATACCCCTGTGTTTTAGACTTGCCGAATTGTCATAGATGAAACAAGCGGAGTAGATGGGGACAATGCAGTAATCACAAAGGCACTTCTGTACCGCTCGTTCTGTAATATGAACTGAACGAATATGCCGTTTCTTCCCTCGCTCCATAATGTCAAATTCATGGAAGCCCCGGTGTCGAAATGCCCCCTTGTTCAGTTCTCGTAGGGTTCGTGCGACAATAGGAATGATGTTCCCTATATATCGCTGTGTTGAATTTTTCCAGTAAACACCCTTACAGCACTTTTTACCGGAAAGATAGAGGTGACGGAACGAAAAGACTTCTTCAAAATCACCACATTTTCGGCTACGCATAAGACGAGCTTCGTCCCGCTTGGCCTTGCGGCGTTGGTAGCGAAGTTCTCTCCGCTCTTGACTTGTCATAAAAAGGTTCCCTCCGTACAGTATTATTGTTGGGTACGGGTTCTAACTGCGTGGTAGTACCAGCCATGAAATGCGATACCGTACCTTTCGCACCATGCAAGAAGCGTCCGGCTGACTACATCGAAGGGATGTTTTAGCCATAAGGCCGGGAACAAGCCCTCCCTCTGCAAAAGGTTCTGATTTCACCCAACGGGGTTACTACGACTGACCTATACGAAGTTGCAGAGTCCGAAGGACACGCCATTAGTGTTACTGGCGTTGTTATTGTTAGCGTTGCCGTTGCTGTTGACATTGCAAAAATTGTTGGTGTTGTCACGATTAGGAGAACGCTCCCACCAGTTGTTCGCAGAACGACAAAGATTAACAGGACTTGACCCACATCTGAGAAACCTACTCAGAGAGATTTTTGAACCTCTCGTTGTCGGATTTCTTCACTTTGGAAATTAGTTGCGCTTCGTCCGTGATGTATTCCCCAAACTCCTGCATGGCGTGGTCAATCCACGGACACTTTTCAGGATTAAGGAGAATAGCGTCATAGAGCAAGGTAAGCTTCGGACTGAGATTTTGGAGAGCAATGTTGGCGTTTGTCAGGTGATCTCTCCGCATTTGCGCTTCATGACGGTTTCTCGGATAGATGTTATTCGCCGCTCTCACTTCCTCATGGACGATAGAACAAAGCTCAAAAATACGATTGGTCAAAAGTGGCCCATATCGTTTAGGAGCCTTGGTGCATACTGAGAAAGCATGAAGCTCTAACCGTCTTGCTGTTTCTACGAACTGCATAGAGCTTTCACCACGCATGGCTTTGATTACAGACACTTACATTGCTCTCCTTTCTCTCACCGCCCCTTCCGGGGCGGGATGTGGAATGATGAAACCTGAGATTAAACGCATAAGCCGAAGGACACGCCAATAGTGTCACGGGCGTTGCCATAGTCAGCGCTGCCGTTGCTGCCGACAAGGCAAAAACCGTTGGTGTTGTCACGATTAGGAGAACGCTCCCACCAGTTGTTCGCAGAACCATTGACTTTCTTAATGGTGCTGTTACCGGCAGCGTAATATTCATACTGCTTACCCTCACCGGCAAACGAATAGGTGGTGGCACCAAAAATTTCGATCTCAGACAACAGAAACAGCGTGTCAGAGGTAGTTTCCAGCCCGGATTGATTGTTACCAACCGAGGTTACCTTGTTGACATTCTTAATAACTGCTTTCAGATCAGCGTTGAGCTGGTTGAGATAGGTACCCATACGGGTTCTCATGGCAGAACCTCGCCAGCCATTTACATTCGTATTGGAGCTATTCATGTTGGCAGTTTCTTTCAGGCAGTCAACCAACTGGAAGGTCACACCGGCCTTGCCACCAGCCGCCAGGGTGTCATGATTGAACCCGATGATCTGAACCGGATAGTTTACACCATTAACCGTGATATTTTTCGTATCACCGATGTTGAAAAATTGATCGCATACTCCAAACTTCGACATGATGGAAATATCATTCCAAGATGTAGCTTGAAGAGTAGCACCAGCGACAAAGGGGTACACCGTTACAATTCCAATGACTTCCAGAGTGAAAATCTTGCTCTTCTGACTACCACCGTAGGTAAAAGTGATTGTCCAATCACCCAGCTCCGTGGGATATAGAATGGCGTAACCGATAGATGTTGCCTTGGCGGTCAGATTTTTACCACCCTTGGTCATCGTAACCGTAGTACCGTTATCAGCATAAACCCGCACCTCAGCCGGAGAACCCTTTTGACTCAGGGCATACAGAGCGTCATTCACAGTAGGGTCAGACTGACTCAGTTCCAGAGCGGTCTTCGTGCTATCGCTCAAAAGATTGGCTTTGTTTTGCGGGGTACCAACCACAGTACACCCAGACGGGTTTAAGCCAATGTCCATAGTGGCAGTACCAGCTACGAGCTGATTTCGCCACTCTTCAAAGGTCTGCGGCATAGTAGCCGGAGCCTTTATGGTTCGGGAAGTTCCATCTCCCTTGATGATTGTGTCTTTCATGCTTTCCTCCTTATTCACCGCTGTGATACAAATTGGCGTAGTAGAACGAAGCAACTGTACGATCTATCTTGGAATACAGTTCCGTTTCCACCTCAGTCAACCGTTTGTCAATGACATACAGCAGATATTCAATATTGTTGGCTATTGTATAGGTCAGCTTATCTAAGGTGGTTGGAACCACCGGAGCGTCCGAGGGAAGAGCAAGCTGTTTGCGAAGAGTGGTAAGATCGTTGAGGTACGCTCTTTCCTGTGCTTGTGTGGGCGTGTCCCCCATGACCCAATTCGTTTTTGCGGTAACCACAACACTTGCGGGATTGTAGGGAACCAGATAGATCGGGTCATCTGCAACTCCTTTCTCCGCTCGATATGCCTGCAACTGACCTGGGAGGGAGGTCATACGGTTTGCAATATAAGCAACCGCCTGTCCCACTCGGTTCATATCGGTGTAATTGTAGGCACCCTTCATGCCAGCCATATACTCAGCCTTTTCCTCAACGGTGAGGGCGGTAAGCCCTCCCGTGAGGATTTTGTTCTTCAAGGTAAACACCCTGTCCACATCGGCCTGTGTGCGGTCATAGACCAAAGTATCAACGATACTCATATCAATCCTTTCACCTTCATCTTTCCGCTCAGAGAGCCATTGAATGTGATTTCATCCACCAAGATCAATGCGTCCATTTCATCGGTATATAGGGTCTGCAAACCGATAATGTCACCTACTTCAAGTTCTGGGTTTCCCCGGTAATTGGCTTCATAGGTGTTTCGCATGGTCAGATAGCTCTTCACATGATTTGCCAGAGCCGTACACATTGTATCGTTGGTGATAAGGGGGTTTTCCTCCTTGTCGATTTCTCCCTCCAAAGCTACGGGGTAGGAAACGACCACCGAGTTTTCAGAGAGAGTTTTTCCGGTGATGGTTACGGTCTTAATGCCGGAGGATAACACTAAATCCGCAGCCCTGGCATAAATGTTGGAAGATACCAACGAACCGCCATTTACCGAAACTTGAACATTGTCAGCAAGACCAGAAAACTCAACATGAAGTTGGGTTTCGGTGGTCGTTCCCTCGAATAATTTTTGAGAGTCAGGGTCAGCGGTATAAGAATACCGAGCAACACTTACTGCTTTGAGCTGGTCTATTTTCGAGATGGACTGGCTCTTTTCCCCAATGGAAGTGAAATCCAAGGTGAAGTCTGTTTCTCTATAATAGAGCTTGCTCACTCTCATTCTGCGGTACGGAAGATTACCGCTCATGGTTACCTCAATTTTGGTACAGTCAATCGCAAGATTACTGCTTACATAGACCTCTGGTGCGGTAACCGTTACCGTCTGTGTATCAAGGAGGCTTGTCCCTTTGTAATAGCGAACACGGACAGAAGAAGGATATTCGCTTAGTGGCATATCAAAGCGCATTGCCAGAACCGGCAGATCATGAGAAACATCGAACTCTTTCACGAATACCGGAGCCGTGGTAAAACTACCGTTAGCCCCCGTCATTTCTTTGCTGATATACCCTCTGCCAGACGGGTTCTCGTCAGGCACAATGACCTGTTCACCGCCATCCAGTGTCCAGCGGTTCAATTCCAAAGTGGCATAGGTATTTCCAGCGTTATTACCCCGGTCTACCGTCTGCCATTCGCTGTACCACAAATGCCCGTTATCGCTCCAATTACCGCTGTAAATACCGGTCACTGTCACACCAAACGGTTTGATGTGGATAACATTATCATCATCAGTGAACAGCCTACACCGGCAAGCATGAGCAATCAGTTGCAGACAATTCATGTGAGAGGTGATCGGCAGAGCCGCCGTTGTGAACATTTGCTTCAAGGCTGGGTCAATGACCCACGGGTGGGTACCTTGTTCGGTGAGAGTAAGGCCAGCGTCCAAAAGCACTTCCTCAGCCATATCGTAGAAATTCTTGTTGCCTAGCTTGCTCTTGTAGAAAGTACCACTCAGGCTACCAATCAGGCCGGTACACGAGAAAGAAGCCTGGTTGTTGCTTGCCTTGGGCTTGCCGTCCAGCAGATACTTGTCAGCCTTGATCTTCTCAATCGTCCCGTCAGGAAGTGTGTACCCGAAACGAATAGAGATCGGGGAGTTTTTATCCACATAGGCATAAATACCGGAAGGGTTGTCTGGGTCATAATTGTGCTCGTAATCCAAAATCGTAAACTGCATGGTTTCTTTGGGCAATCTACGACTTAACGGGTCTACATCGTGAGTCTGCTTGGTCGAAACAATATCACTGTTGTCGAATACCATTTCAACTCCGTAAAGAACCTGTTGAAGCCGTGGACGGCGAAAAGGCAGACATTTTCCGAAAGAAATGGTGATCTTATCAGAAGAAGCGGCTCTTGCACCGATTACGATTTTCGTTCCGGTTACCGGAAGTGTAACCGTTTCCTTAACGACACCACTTAACCAAAATTCAACAGTAATGGTTTCAGGCCATTCGTGATAGCGTGTATCAAAGGTCAAAGTCAGACCAGGAAATTCATGAGGATGGGTGAAGGTTTTGGTCAACACCGCAGCCTGGGAAAACACGCCCTCTGCGTTGCTCATGCGGCTCGAAACAAATCCGTCATACTTTGTTCCGGCAGACGGTACAATAACCGTATTCCCGTCCAAAGCCCAACGATTAAGCTCTAATGCCGCATAAGACTCTTGGTAATTGTAGTTGTAATCCAGAGTATCAAACTCAGAATACCCTAATGCTCCATTGCTGGCCCAACTGCCATCCGTAGCCGCCGTAGCGTCTACATTGCCAAACGAGATTTCCACAAAAGACCGGTTGCGAAGGATAGATTTCATGCTGGACTTGTAAGCATTGCTTACCTGTTTCATGTTTCTACCCTCCCTTAGAACTGTTCTCCGCAGTCAATCAGATTGACTTTGCAGTTGATATAATCCAACGGGAGCTGTGTAACCGGGTCAAGGTGGAAAGGTTCAGCAGTCCGGTCACCTGGATACATCTTTCGAGTAGTCCAAGTGTTGTTCACCATATCCGGGTAGGTTACAGTGACATAGAAATTTTCAAATTCTCTTAGGATTGCCGACCACTGTTCAGCAGTTAGATAAGCCCATTCTAGGTTACTCAACTTCTGCTGTTGCCGCCCTACAACTTGACCAACTACCACCGCATTGGCATTTCGAGCCGAGTCTACGATGGTAGCTGTCATCATGTTCAAGCCCCGGCGGGGGCAAGGATAGGGCTTCCCGTTGATCTTAATAAAACTTGCCATACCCTTTACCCCCTTAGTAGGCATTTGCAAAGGCACCGTTATTTACACGGACACCTCGGTTTCTTTCATATCGGTCATAAGATCGACCGATTACTTCATCTCCAATGGATACAGACAAATCCTTGTCCTCTACAACACTCATGAGTGCATAGATCGCAGCAATCACACCGTCATTGGCAACGCTGACACCGGCAGAGATACCCTCTACAATCTGATCGTTGTTGGCAACCGCAGTTCTGCGACCAATAGAACCAACCATCTCTGCACCGGCTTCTCTCGCAATAAAGAGCTGCCCTTCATCCGGGAAACCGCCGTCCTCAAACATAGGAATGTGAGGAATATTGACTAGGCGAATATCGAAAGCCGGAATGAGAGTGATACCGGCAATGGTCAAACCGCTGAATTGGATGTGGAACAGATCATTAACAGCGTCAATAACTCCGTTAATAAGACCAATTACCGAATTTGCCATCTGCTTTACAAACCGGGTGATGGGGTTATCATCCAGCGTCCATGCCGTATAAGATAGGGATAGACCGGCAGCAAGTACCGCAAGGCCAAGGCCGACACCTGCACCGGAAAGTAAAAGCAGAGTACCGAGTACAATCAATGCACCAGACAAAATAGCGGTAATGACCGAAACCGTTTTACGAATTGCATTGGAAACTGTATCCCAATTTACCGCCGCCGCAGAGCCGAGTGCTAATGCACCCAACGCCATCAAACCAAGGCCGAGAGGTAATGCCGCACCGCTGAGTGCCAAAATAGCACCAACCCCCAGCAAAGAAGCTCCAACGACAGTAGCAATCAAGGTAATCTTATCCTTTACACTATCCGATAGGCTGTTCCAATTTGGTGCAACCGCAGTTCCCATCATGAGAGCACCACCGGCTAACAAAGCAAGACCAAGCGGAATGTTTGCACCTGAAAGGGCCAGGATTGCCCCCACCGCCAACAGCGCCATCGAAACGGTTGCTGTAATGAGAGCGATAGTGTTCTTCACCTGATCGCTCAACCCGTTCCAGCTTAGAGTGACCGCAGAAACAATGGACGCTGCACCAGCCGCCATCAATGCAATACCTAAAGGAAGACTACCTCCGCTGAAAGCCAGAATTGCACCAAGACCAAGCATTGCGGTTCCAACAATAAGGGCAATTTGCGTCAAAGGATTTTTCACCGCATTTACCAAGGTGTTCCAGTTCAAAGCTACGGAAGATACAATAGCCGCCGCTCCGATTGCCATAAGCGCAATGCCGAGGGGCGTATTTACTCCGGTTAGGGCAAGTAATGCACCTACCGCCAAAGAAGCACCCGCAAGGATACCTGTGATTGTGGTCAGAGCGTCAGTAATATGCTGATCGCTACTGTGCCAGTTAACCACAGCGGCAGCGGCAAGGCTTACCGCTCCAATAGCCATAAGCGCAATACCAAGAGGAACATTTGCACCGGAGAACGCCATGATTGCACCCAACGCCAGCATAAAACCAGCAACTACACCGGTAATGAGGGCCAGGGTACTTGCAAGCTGACTACTCATGCCGTTCCAGTTTACAGCGATTGCCGCCGCAAGACCGACCGCACCAGCCGCCATCAAACCAACACCCAGAGGAATGTTAGCTCCGGTAACGACCAAGATTGCACCGATAGCGAGAAGAGAACCGGCACAAATTACACCAATATCAGCCAAGACTTTTTCAATCATGGTTTTGATTTCTCCAACCTTGGTACTGATTGCATTACCGATGAAGTCATACTCAGGAAGGGCAAAGTCAAATCCGTTACCGCCGCCAGCACCGGCACCAGCACCACCAGCACCACCCTTGTTGGGGTCAAAAACATTTAGTTCATCAAAGCCAGCGGTGTAGCTTTTCAACTTCTTAGCCGCACCCGCAGCGTTATCGAGGTTATCTGCCAATGTACCAGCACCGACACCGGCAGACTCAATACCACTGTAATCTACTTCTGTCATCTTGAACCCGAAAAGAGCGGCGATTGCGTTTGCAATCTCACGAATAACCTGAACCACAGCGATTGCATAGGGCAGAATAGCGTTCAACGCAGGAATGAAGATGTTACCAATAGCTCGTGCCGCCATAGAGAATTGTGCTTGCAGGATACGGAGCTGGTTTGCAGGAGCTTCCAGTGTTCTTGCTAAGTCACCCTGAGCCGTAGTCACCTGGGTCATGATTGCGTAATAACGCAACTCTGCCTTTTCAGCCTGGGTCATGGACGCAACGCTTTTGTCAATACCGAGGGACAGGGCGGTTGCTTCCAAACGGGCTTGCGACAGGTCATAACCCAATCGGCGTAGCGGTTCCAACTCACCAGAAATACCAGATTGTAGCTTCTGCATGGAGTCTTCAACAGAGATGTTGAAGAACGAGCTGAGGTCATAACCGAGCTGAGTTAGGTTCTTACTCATGATCTCGGCTCGGTCTGCGGTATTTCCGAAACCGGTCAGAAGAGTATTGAACACGCCCTGGTTTCTAATCCAGTCAGAGAGGTCAATACCCAAAATATCGCTGACCGCCTGACCAAACCTCAGAGCTTCTTCCGCACCTTCACCCATAGCAACTGTAAATAGGTTCATGTTTTCCTGGAACGCATTGGACTCATTTATAACAGTTCCTAAAAGAGAAGCTATACGGCGAAGACCATAAAGAAACGCAGAAAACCTAACACCACCTAAGACCTGACCAAATAGACCAGTACGCTTAGTAGCCTGTTCCATTTTTTCATTGTACTTATCGGTGCTTGCAATCAGCTTTTGAATTTTGATCGGAAATGCGGAAAAACCAGCAGATACCTTCATCATTTCGTCAGCAAATGGTTTCATGGCAGTAGCCAAAGTTACCATCTGACGAGTGAATTTATCAAGATCGGCTTTTTCCAAGGCTTCAATTACTTCCGGGAACTTTTGAAGCTGGTTGATGAAAGAAGTCAATCTTGCTCTACCGAGATTACCTAACGGACGCAAACCATCAGCCAGGGAGGATAGCTTATCGCCGTCCGTCCACTTGATCTTGTCGATTGCATTGCTAATGGCCTTTACTTGGTTTGCAACAGAGCTGGATAGTTTCAGATTGCTGACTTTACTCAAAGCGTCCAGAGCCTTAGTCACCCGGTTGATTTTCTGAGAAACATCCCCGCTGTTCAAACCACTTAATGCGTTTTTTAGTTCCCGGATACCTTTAGCAGTACCACTCAAACCAGAGCCGGTACTACCACACGCAGTTTTCAACCGTTGTAACGATGTTTTGAGGGCATTGATACCCTCAACCGTTTGGGAACTATCATTGACAATTTCAAACTCTAAACCCTGAATTTCAACATTGTCAGCCATCTACACCACCACCCTTCTCTTCAAATTTCTTATTGATAGCCATAGCAAAGGTTTCCATATACGCCTTTGCTTGATTATCATGGTTTTCTTGAACTTTTTCTTGCTTCTCCTTGTCTTGTCTATTGAACAGTTCAAAGGGTTCCTTACGATAAGGAGTAGGTTTCGTCCCCTTCTTGGCAAAGGCACGAAGAACGGGAGCTGCGTCTACCAGAGCTTCGTAGAAATAGGCCCCTTGCAACCATGCGTCCTGATTACTAAGGTCTTGCTTGATTTGTGCGGCCTTGCGGTAGAACCGAACTAATTCACAATCCATATCCCAATACTGTTCGTAGGTCATTCCAATAGACAAATAGTAAGGAAATACCTGATTGAATTTTTCTGTGTAAGCAAAACGGGGAGCGGGGCTTTCTCTGCCGCCGCCCCCCTCGTTCTCGGAAGGGTGACCGCTTACCAACCAGCCTTCCAGTCCAAGTTTCCCTCGCCGTTCTCCTGCTCAGGTTCATCCAGCAGAGTAGCAATCGGGTCGTTATACATCTCGACCAACTTGGCAATAAGCTCGTCCTTGTTGGTCAGACGCTTGTAGATACTCTCAACCACCTCCGGCTTGATAAACCGATGATGGGCCATGAAAGCACCGGCGAACAGAGCCGGGAGCATAGTCATAGGCTTCTTGGTAACATCCTCAGCAATGAAGCCCTGACGCTCCATCTGAGTAACAGTTTTACGGGTATATTCCAGAGTGTAAGTCACACCGGAAGCGGGGTCATTGATAATAAGCTGCTTTGCCATGATAAATCCTCCTTATCAAACTGGCGTTTGTGATTTAGGTTTGAGAGAAAACGATGGGAGTAGAAGGAGCAATGGTGATATTCATATCAACCACCTCATTCACACCGCCACCGACAGGGTAAACAGACAGCTCACCGTCAAAGGCAAACTTACCATTGGAACCATCAGGGGTCAGATTGCCGGGAGTACCGGTAGCACCAAACCATACCGCATAGCTGGCCTTTTTCCCTTCCAGGTCTTTGAGCTTCTTAAACTCCGCAACATCGTAGTTAGCGGTAAAAGAAAGACCGTCAAGGGACTGAATACCGGCGATATAGGTCTGCATATTGTCAGACAGAGTGGTGGTTTCCAGCATTTCAGGGTCACCACCGAGGTCAGGGAACTCCTTAATGTCTACCAACTTCTCATAGGTTTCGTTGCTATCGCCTTTCTTCATCAGAAAAACCTTATAGGTAGAGATAGCCATGATTTTACCTCCTATACATAGTAGTCCCGTCTGTAATTGCGATATATCTGGCAACCAGACGGTAGATTGTAGCGTTTTCCATGTTGGGGATGGGGGAGAGGGAAGTGCGTCTGAAATTTCGCTGATACATCATGTCATCAACGACTTTCATAATGCTCCGGCACTCGGTTTTCTTACCAGAAGCCTTGTCGGAGTACACATTTACCTCATACATTAGCGTTGCAAATCGCTCTGCTTCGCTGGTGTCTAAATGCTCTGTACTGAGATAATTGTCCTGCTCCACAAGGCTCACATGGGGGAAACCTTTCGGGGCATGAACATAAGAGCTACTTACGGTCACACCTGGAAACTGTTCTCGCAAGGCTTTCGCAATCGGTGTGAACACCTGATTTTCAATGTCGATCACGAAAATACCTCCTTAGCTATGAGCGAAATTCGTTCTTTCAGCTCCTTGACCGTTTCATACATAGGCATATTTGCGGGATTACCTTGGGTAATAACAACCTCTTTACCGTTGGGTTTCACTACGGTCACACCGTTTGAACCAGGCTCGCCGTAATAACCCCATTTCTGCTGAGAGCCGTGCCCCATACCGTATTTACCCCGTTCCATTCCGTGCTCTTGTGCTTCCGGGTGGTTATCGGGATATACAACACCTGTACCGAACTCAATGAATAAAACCGCACGACCGAGGGCTACGACTGATCTTGCATTAGACCCTCTCATTTCAACGGACACAGACACATTGTTCGTGCCGTCATATACGGCTTTTCCAAACTTGACGGACGCAATCTGTAAACCTTCCTGAGCTAATCGGTCAAGGAAAATCTCAGTTCTCTCTTTGAGCCACCGTTGATAGCTTTCAATCTCTCGGATTAACTGGTCAATACCCTTACTGGAAAGAGGGACAGAAATCTTCTTTTTCACGACACACTCACCTTCGTCACAGCATAGGAAATGGAATTGAGGGACTTTGCAACCCGCTTTACGATGTAGTCATAAAGAGGGGTTCCGTCTTTTCCGTACTCCGGCTTTTTGTCGATGAAAAGGACGGAGTTTTCGTCAATGGGACAGGAGAGATCATCAGTAATGATAACCTTGTCATATCCCGCCAGATTTCCAAACTGCTCCACCTGAGCCGTTCCGGTTGCCGCAGACACATTCATGAACTGCTCTACCGCCGGTTTATAAAAAACCTTCGACTCTCCGGTTTCATTGCCGTCCTCGTCCAGAATGGGTTCCTTCCGATCATACAGGAGGTACCAGAACACCGTCTGGTTGCGTTTTAGTGTTCTCATGGGGTAACACCCCCGGAACCAATCAAACCCGCACAGGGGACGATTTCACGCATGAGAGAAGGTGGTACATCTCCATCTTCATAAGATCGAGAAATACCATTTTCCCCATGTGCTGTCTGCCCTTCTGCACCACGCTTATTCAGTAGATAAACTGCAATCTCAACCTGGGTATAAGCGTATTTATCAGGAACTACGGTTTGGGTGTCATCATAGGGGTAAGCCCTTCTGAGGATTTTATTACCGGCAATAGAAAGGTAGGTGGAAACCACAGTATCATCCTTTTCACCGGTCATGGATTTTACCATTGTCAGTTTTTCAGAGTCAGTCATGGTTTTCACCTACCTTTCAAAATCTTAGGTTGCGGCCTTGGTCACAACGGGGTTCTTGGTGTCATTGGCAATGAACACGCTACGGCTGTAAGTGGGAGCAGTGAAGCTCTGAGCAATGCCGGTAAACTTGCCGTGATACCACTCAGGGCCGTGGTCAAGGCCAATCTGACCAAAGAGCTGATACTTCTTACCCGCACCGGTCTTAGCCAGCTCTTCCAGGAAGAAGTTACCCTTACCGGGAACAGGCTGGAACACAGGTGCAAGCACATTCAGGTTCAGCAGCAGAGCGGTACCGGCGGGAAGACACTCGCCCAGGTACAGATAGACCACACCAATGGGAGTGACTACACTGGACAGTGCAATACCGTTGATCTCACGAGCGGCAGGAACCACAGTCAGACCATTCTGAACAGCGTCAGCGTTGATCTGGAACAGAGTGGTAGCGTCACACCACAGGCACAGACCATCGGTGGGAGCATTGGCACCGTAAATCTTCTTCACCATATCGGCAATATCCCACAGGCCCAGGGGCTTACTTGCCATAGCCTTAGTGTTAGTGGTGATTGCGGTCACCAGACCACGAGTTTTATTAGCCTGATCGTCACTGGTGGCCTTCTGATATACACCGTTAATAAAGGTGTATTCAATGTCCCGGTTAATCTTCTGCATTTTCGCAGCTACCTGAAAGTCCAGCTCGTTCATGGGATTAGCCTGCTGATTGGCTACATTCAGACCGCTCAGAGTGCCCATGTTGGACTCCTTGGCGTAAGAAACGCCAACGGTTTCATGGAAAATCTGAGTTACATTGGTCTTCTGAGTACGAGTGACAGAAGTAGCTTCGGGAGCGGTCAGAGAACCGTTCTCAGTAATCGCAGGCTGAGAACCGGTACCGCCGCCCTCATACTCCTGACCGGTAGGGAACTCAACATGATTGGTAGTCTTAGCACGACTACCGATAATTGCACTCAGAGGAGTGCGAGTGTTGCCCTTGTTGAAGAGCATACCGGAGTAATTCAGAACTCCAAAACTGGTAGCAATAGGCATAACAATTCTCCTTTACTCATTATTCGCCTGAGCTTCCTCTTCGGCTTTCAGGCGGGTGTAGTAAGCCACAGCAGAGAAGTCACCACTCTGTCGGGCTTCCTCAATTTTCTTCTGGTAATCCACCTCACCGGCACCACCGGCACCGGGAGCGGGCTTGGGGGTCTTTTTCAGAGCGTCAGCTTTAACCTTCTTTGCGTAGTCCTCCAGGAACTTACTCTGGTTGGCAAAGACCTTGGCACTATCGCCCTCAACCATAGCCTTAGCGGTATCCTCAGCAAGAGCTTCCTCATACCCCTGGGCAATGTACTTGGCCTTATACTCAGAAATACGCTTGGCTTCACGCAGCTCAGAAAGCTCCTTTTCCATCTGCGTCAGCTTTTCAGCGTCTTCCTGTTTCTTCTTCTCGTCCTCGGAGAGAAGGGCGTTGTGCTTACGCTTCCACTCAGCGGCTTCGGAATTGGCCTTAGAAACAGCATTTTTCTGCTTTTCCAACTCGGCAAGGTTATCTTCATACTCAAAACCTTCCAGAGCCGCCAACTTCTGTTCAGGGGTCATTTCCGCATAACCCGCAATCTTACTGGTATCAATCTTTGCCATAACGACTACCTCCTGCGTTTTTTAGGGTGTTCACTCACCGCTGATTTCTGTTTTTGGTAGGGTTTTCTCCCCGTTGCGATTAAGGTCTTCCCTGACCATTCAACGCCTTACGGCGGTCAAACCGAAATAAAAAGGGCCACCGGTAGGGACATTTAAGTCCTTACCAGTAGCCCGTAATGGCTGTTATCGTTATCTCGATATAACGACCTCATATTTCTTTTTGCTATTGGTTTCCCATACGATCACTCGTCCATTTCGGACGGCAATTTCAACTCCCTTACCACGAGAGAGGATTTCATTGATTTCCTGTATTGCCTTTACCGACAGGCTGATTACCGGGTTCATTTCCCTCATCTCCATCCACTTTACTGTTCTTTGCAAGCTCCATTGCCTTTTTCTCTTGTTCTGCGGCATACTCCATGCTCATTTTGTAAGCAACCTGGGGGTCGGAGAACATACCACAATGAGTAAAGGCCAAAATAGGAGCAATTTTTGGATTACTCAACATTGTAGTCAGCACATTAGCCTTTTCTGCAATATTCTCGTAATTCCGGCGGGTAAAACGAATGTCAACGGCAGATAGCTTCAAATCCAGATCGCCTAAATCCCGGCAGATACGAAGAAGCAGTTTCAGAAAACTCTTTTCAGACTTCTTGAACATTCGCTCCGAGTCTTTGGCTCTGGCTTCCGCAGCCGACCAACCATCACGCATGATAACCGCCGCTCCGGTATCGCTGGTGGAGGAACCGCCGTTCCGGTTAGGCATACCACAGATCGTCAGGACGATATTATACATACTGTCCACAAGGGTCTGTGTCTGTGTCTGGTTCAGCTCCGCAGTCAAATACTCAATCTGGGCCTTAAACTGCGGGTCAATGTCTTTGAACTTGATTGCTCCCTCTTCTCGCAGCTGCCGATAATCTTCCGAAGAAATATCAACATTGTGGAAGAGCATGAGAGCTTGAATGAACTGTTCAACGCCGTCAATGCGGTTAGACTCGGTGGTATTGATAGCGTCCAACAGAGGGAGGACGATTTCAAAAGCACCAAGGCGGGATTTGTTGGCAGGATACTCAATGATGGGGATACCCAAAATCTGTTCGGTGCTGTAACGAATAGCCCAGGTGTCCGTCACCTCATAAAAATGATCGTGAGTGTAACAACTGAAAATCAGATTTCCGTTTTCGTCTGCCACATAGCTGACACCCATCATAGGCCGGTTACCCAAAGCCGTAGAATACACCACGAAAGTGTACCTGGGGTCAGGGGTAAAGATTTCAAACGGGGCTTCGTCTTCGTCACCGTCAAAGGCTTCATCAGGCAGGACAATGCGATAAGAAGTACCGCAAATATACCACCACTCAGCCAGTTCAGCGTCCTCAGACGCTTTATCTTCCGAGAGAGCATAATCGTTCAGCTTGGTAACTGCGTCCGCAATACCGGGGTCATCCTTCCGAGCCACATACTGAACGGGTTCTCCCATCAAATAGCCGACCTTGAAGGAAACGATTTCATTGGCTCTGTTCTCTACAACTTTGTTGTTAATCTCAGGCCGAACTTCCTTCTTGCGGTACAAAACCGGCTGATCTCCCTTGTAATAGCGATAGAGATAATCAATCTCAGCCTTGTTTTGGAGATGAACCGTTATGGCCTTTTGCAAAACCAAAAGAATGTTGCTTTCATTGATTTCTGTAACATCAGTGTAGATAACTCTACGACCAAATAAAGCCATATCAGTACACCTCCTTTCACTCTATTCTCTCATATATCATAATATCATAATCTCTTATGGTTGTCAATACATAACCCTTCATAATACCATTGGATACATCGAAAAGCAAGTATCAACATGGGCGTTTGAATACCTCCGGCTTTGTCCCAACCCTCATACGCAACTCATTTTCCAACATAGCAAGGGAGTCTGGTGCGTCATCATGAGGAACCTTACCGCTTCTGGTGTAAGTGGTCAACTCTTTCATGAAATTCCAGTATTGACTTCCCCGCTTGATGGTAGAAGGGTGTCGGAAATAGAAATTCCGTTTGATATTATCAGAAGCGAACTCAATGCGGGTCTGCTTATTGGAAATCGTGCGCTTCGTGCGAATACTGATCGAATACCCACGCTCACGGATGATGGTGTCAACATCCCTGGCATAATACTGACCAGCATTGTTACTCTCGAATACGGCTTCTGACGCTTTATTCTCAATCAGACACTTAGCACACTCGGGCTTGGTCACCTCTGCGGGAGAGTCATCGAATACCACATCCACGATATACACATCGTTTCCGTAAATCTTCGCTACCGGCATGGAGGTGGAGTCAGAGCCACTTTCTGCGGTATCTCCCACGGCAAAGGTAGCGTCTGCGTCCCGATCAGGGAGATCGAAGAAATAATTCAGCTCGTCCTTGTTAAACAGCAGACCCTTAGCTTCAAACGGCTGCTGCTGGAACTCAGACTCGAACTGCTCAGAGGACAAAAGCTCTCGCTGCTCCCGAAAATAAGCGGTAGTGAATACTTTCTTCCCATCCCGCTCGTACTCATAATTGCTTTCATCAGTAACCAGGTCGAGAGCTGGGATTTCGATGGCTTTCCACTCCCACCCTTCACGCTGAGCGTGTTCCTGAATACGACCAATGGGGTCATATAGGGAGTATCGAGTACCAGTGAAAACCATCGGTGTACCCTCAATGGCACGACCCATAATATCGCCGGAAATAACCTCCCACTTGTCATCCAAACGCTGCCGGTTTTTCGCTTCCTCACGCCCTTCCACGCAGTCATCCAGGTAGAGAACATTGGTGGCTTCGGACAAACCAACCTGTCGAGCGTCAATAGAACGGCACATGATGGTGGGGAAACGAGCCTTAGATTTCAGGTTGATGGTTTTATTGTCTGCGTTGGTCTGAACCAACTTGGCTTCCGGAAACACATCGTAGAAAAGATACTCGTTAGGGGTAGACAGGTATTCCAGACACCCGTTGTAGAAGCTCTTCACAAGATCGTCACCGGTTCCCTCCATCAATGTGGCGTTGTCGGGGTATTTCCCGGAGATCATATTAACAAAATTGATACCTGTTTGCGACTTTCCCGCTCGTTTTGGCATGGATATGGTCAAAAGACGCAGCTTCCCGTCAAGAATATCCTGAAAACCCTGTACCATAGGTTTTAGGTAGTGCCGCCTGGGAGCGTAAAACCGCTTCTCAGGCTTGCGGTCAAGCTCAATATAGGTCATGAAAGCGTCAAAATCATGGGGAGCGTCAAAGAGCAAACTTCTTCTCCACACTTCATAGAACCTACCTGCATTTTTTATATCACTTGCCCTGATCTGTCTAGCACATAGACCCCTCAGCTCTTTATTGACTTCATGAGCCGCCTTAAACCCTTCTGTTTCCCAGCTCCGACATAGGGAGAGAAGGTCGTTGTAGGTCGCAAGGTCATTCGGATGGTCTTCAATGGCCTTACGAATAGCGTTAGAGATTATTTCGTAATTCATAAAAACACCTCATTGTGTATTATTCGTGCGTTTATTGTGAAAAAACGGACTACCCCTTTCGGAGTAGCCCGTAATGGCTGTTACCCTTATCCCAATAAGGGCCTTATACGCTTTTTGCAACCAGCTCGGCATATTCCCGGCTGTTCTTTTTAACTGTCTTCTCAATCAACCTTCCATTGCTGTAAAGAACTTGAAAAAGAACCGTAGCGGAGAAAACATTTCGGGTCTGGGTTTTATTCTGCTTTACTCCACTCATACCGGCGGCAAACACTCCGGGAGTACCCATAAGCATACCACCAACGGCGGCTCTACCAAGAGAGAAGTTTTTACCCCGGCTAACTGACTCCTGAGCAATCCCGTCATCACACGCCACCGCCTTAACAACAGACGGTTTCCCTGTCCGCAATGGAAACTCTGGGTAGACTGATTTGAAATCTTCAATCATATCCGACCACTCTTTATCAGCCAAATCCCAAATCGTTTCGGTCTTGTTTCCCATGCTGGCAAGAGCACCGGTCAAAGTAGCATTATCGGAACTAACAATGATCTCAGTTTGACCCTCTTGCTCTTTGAAGAAAAACAGGAAAGGGAGGGAGCCTTTACCCATACGGAATTTCGTTTTGACCTCAATGCTTTCCCCGGGGCAATCCTGCTTTATGGTACAACTCTTTTCGCAAACTGACTTCACAAGAGAGTGGGCTTCTCCTGCCGTCATTGGTAATGAAAACTGATAGTAAGCCATATTACCCCGCCTTTCTTACTCTTGAACCAAAATAGGTTCGTGAACGCCCTTGACCCAGTTCATATCCCCGTATTTATACATACCCTCGTACAGAGGACGATTGTTCAAAATACTCTTGATGGTGGACACTTGGAACCGCTTACCGGAACGAGTTTTATATCCTGCCTTTTCCAAAAGATCGGTAATTCCGAGCATGGATGTTCCGTCCTCATGCTTGTCGAAAATGAACCGTACAATCTCAGCTTCCGGCTCGTCAATGGTGAGAACACCATCAACCACCTTGTAACCGTAGGGTCTGCGACCACCGCTATATCCACCGCAAGCAGCTTTGATACTGCGGCCCTTTCCAGTACGGAGAGCAATGTTTTTACGCTCCTGCTCTGCCACGAATTGAAGAAGCGCACGATAAACATTGGCAAACTCGCTTCCTTCGTTGAACTCTTCCAGAGTGCTAAGGAGCTTGATGTTCTTCTTTTCCAGAACAAAGAGGTAATAGAAGTACAGCTTGGTATCACGGGCCAGGCGGTCATTCTTGAACACGATCACGGCTTCATATGGGGGATTGTTCACATCGTCACCGTATAGGATTTCATTCAGGGCAGGACGGTCTTCTTTGGTGCCGCTAATCTCGTCAATCTTCCAATCAACAATGTTATAATCATGCTCATTGGCATAAAGAAGGATAGCTTGCTTCTGAACCTCAATGCCGTATTTATTATCATCTGCTTGTTTCTCGGTGGAAACACGAACATAACCGATAGCGTTCTTAAATGTTTTCATCGTAATCACCTCTTGCATATAAGATAACATAGGTATATGTAAATGTCAATATGTAAATGCAAATAAGCCTTTTTATTTTTTGCGGTATTTTCGGCACTCACCCCGCCTGTGCCGCTATGCCTATATCCCCCGCCCCCCCCTGTACCGGAAAGAATACCAGATCAAGCCGGGAACCCGGACAGCTGCACCGCTTGGACAACCAGCACCAGGGCACAAAAGAACCGCCCCGGATACCGGGACGGCTCAAGTTATTTATTCTTTTTCATGCAATCATAAAGCACCAGGACGGGAAAGAATAGAATAGTTAGAATGATATACACTGTTACACCGCCTTGTAAATAGGGCTTCTGGTGTACCCGTCAACCGCATATATTACCAGATCAACGGGAGTGCAACCGGCTATATCTGCAAGCTCTTTTCTAATATCGTCTTCTAATACCGATACCGTATAGCAGGAATAACCGTTTATATCTTCCGGGCCTTCCGGCTCGTATGGTTCATCGTGAATAATCCACTCTGAACCCTCATTAAAATATTGAACCTCAAACGCTGCAAGGGCTTCCCGGTTCCACTCATTCACGGGATAAAATACTTCTTGCCACTCACCTTGACAACAACCCCGGATAATAGCCCATTCCCACGGGGAACCGCTCACCAGAGAAAGAACCTTGCATATAATATTATTCTCTTCCAGGCTTCCGGCTTCCATGTAGGCCTTTACAAGCCATTTCAAGGCGTGTATATCCCTGGTGCTATACTTACCCTTTTCAGGGGGTAAAAGATCATTTACGGCTTCCGTAGCGTTCTTGTAATAGCCACCTGTTTTTATATCGTCCAGGGCTTCCGTTAACTCTCCGCTGTCCAGAGTATCACGCACACGATCAAACAACGGCGTTGTGTGTGAGTTATAATCACGGTTACCGGTAACAACGATATTATCCGGGAAGCACTCGAAAAGGAAAAGCGGGCTTTCCTGATACTCTGGTTCAATCTGTCTAACATATACTTTACTCATGATTATACCCCCATTCTAATACACTCGTCCAACGGCACCCGGTACCCGTGAACCCGGAAAAATGCGCTATCTTTACCGTTTGCGGGATAGTAGATTTTACAGCGGTGGTACTGTTTACCGCCACCCCACGCCCCGGAAACGCAATAAATATAATCGTCAATACCATACTCGATACCTTTAATTTCAAGCCCATTCAAGCCGCTATAATAGGCCACGCTTTCCCGGCTTTCGCAATATTCCCGCTTATTCACTTTTTAACACCGCCTTTACATATTCCCGCACAAGAGCTTTCATTTTATCCCGCTGCACTTCCCACGAAAGGGAATAATCATATCTAATTTTTTCGGCCTTTTCTTCCCATTCCCGGTTAAACTCATAACCCGGTACAATGTTACCGAAAGGGGCATACCCTGTTACAATAGCAACCCCGCCGCCTATATCGTAAATATCAGCGGCCCACCCTTCCCGGCGTACCGTATAGGCTACCGGGCTTTCATGCGCCAACAGTGTTTGCAATCTACAATAGGAAACTTTGATAATAAAAGAATATCCTTCTTTGATAGCCCGCTGCGTTGTCTTGTATTTCATATTTATACCGCCTTTCCTACCGTCAACCCGTCCCACCAGGCTTTACCGCCGCCGTCAATCCCGAAAAAGGAAAGAAAGCTATTGATATGCCGCATAGTGGTTACACTGTACCCGTCCCACAACCGGACGAACAGCCCGCCGGTTGTGATCTTGCAAACTTCCGTGCTATACGATTGCAGCACCTTTTCCCCGTTATCCTTTTCAATGATACGGGCTTTCCCGTAAAAGGACTTTTCCCGGCCTACCATAACCGGAAGATCATACATTCTCATAAGTAACCGCCCTTTCTCGATTGCATTTACATTTACTGCGTTTTTGTAAATACAAGATACCACGCTTGTATTTACTTGTCAATAGTAAATATAAAAATAAATCAAGATTATATGCAAGCCGCCCCGTCTATACATTATATAGGCAAGAAAAAAAGCACCAGGGCACCGACTGCACCAGATCAACAACCAGGCCGGGAACCAGGAACCCACCGCCGGAGCGGGAACCGCCTGGACGATTTCAGCCACCAGGGGAAAGAGAACCGCCGAACCTCATACGGAAGCTCGGCGGCATAGTCGATAGTCGCAAAGTCGAAAACGAAAGTCGCTGACCTTCAAGCGGGAAAGTCGCTGGGCATAGTCGATAGTCGCAAAGTCGCTCACTCGTCCCCGTCATAGTCGGCGGCAGTCGCTTCCAAGTATTTCTGTTGCAGAGTTTCCGGCTGCACCTGATCTCCGAGCGGATTGTTGGGGGTCAAAACCATTTCCTGCTTATCCTGATAGCCCATGTTGTTCTTCATCAGAAAGATACCGGCAACCGGATTGATCTTGCCGTTCTGCATATAATTTTCCATCTGAGCGTTCAAAAGTTGATACGCTTTTTTTATCAGATTGCGACTTTCGGTTGGAATATAGGCACTTTCTACACCATTTGCCCACTTCCATAAAGTCGCTCGGTCAATACCAAACGCTAACGCCATTCCTGCTACACTGGGCTTCATATCATCCTCAGCACAAATCGTAAAATAATTAGCAATCCGCTCAGACACATCCTCCGGCTTGGTCATATCCACAGAGGGCCAATCCCACATCTTCATATCGTGCATGATATACTTCCGATTATCTCCCGGTTCAAGCTGCACGGTCTTGTCAGGACGCTTGTTCCCGCCAGTTCCCTTCGGTCTACCACGGCCCCGCTTCGGAGCTAATTCTTCACTCATAATAATCTCCTTTCAGGTGAGTTTAGGTGACCCATTTCTGAAAAATGGCACAAATACTCCTTATAGACAGCTCTATAAGGGGATTTGTAGTAAAAACGGAAAATGGGTCACCTAACCACTCAAAAATATAGTTTTCAATCTTCTCGTGCATAGTGAAATGAAAAAGACTTTTCGTTTAATCACTCACTTTTATCACCTTTATCACCAAACGGCTCACGAGCACACGACACGATCTATTCCAGCGTTCTTAATCTTCCTTCGGCACATCAAACAGGGTTCTGCATGAATTTCTTTCCCATTCTCAAATCCAGCCAAGTACAAAATTGCACCCTTCGCTTCTCGTCCAGCCTGGGTGATTGCGTTGTCCTCTGCGTGTAGAGCCACACACAGTTCATATCTCTCCCCGTGAGGTATATCCATCTGCTCACGGACACACACGCCTGTGTCACAGCAGTTTGGCTCCCCGGCAGCAGAGCCGTTATAGCCGGTAGAAATGATACGATCATTCTTTACAATGACTGCTCCATATTGCCGCCGAAGACAGGTGGAGCGGAGGGCCACAGTTTTTGCGATAGAGAGGTAATATTCACTCTTGCTAATTCTTTGCATATTACTCACCATACGCTTTCCTGACAAATTCGTTCAGTAAAATACTCACGGTGAGCTTACCAATCCTATTCACATAGGGGCAACAAAAGCGGTTCGGGTGAGGAACGCTGTTGCCAAGATCAATAGCCAAATTACGGGTGTTGTAGGAAATGTCTTGGGTTATAGTCGGCGTTGCATAAATGACCACATCACGGTTCAGAGTTGCGTTCAAAAGACTTTTGGTTTTGGAATGAGCCACGGTTACAGTCGCATGATTGTCAATCAATACCTGAGCCAAACCCTTTACCGAATGACCTCGACCTATGATGGTAATATCCTTGCCGCATACCATGTCGGTAGATAGTAGCAAGAATATAGCCTTGCTTACACTCGACATACCCTCAGAAAAAGAGTGGTCAATGTCCGCATTGGGAGAAATCCGTATACCGAGAGAACAGGTTTCGGTATCGACCACGGCTCCCGCATAAGGTGGAGTGAAATTAAGGGTGTGCTCATATTGGATACCGAGAATGTCAGCTTTTTTCTTGATGGATTTCAGGAACACGCTTTCCTGAGAACCAAAGAGCAAAAGTTTGCCAGAAACAGGGAGTAAGCGGCTGGTATCGTTGTCGATCTCTCTGGTGAGGGTGTCAATAACCTCGTTGTAGTTCATGCTTCAAATTACCCTCCTTATTCCAAATCCATCTTCGCCCCGCAGTTGGGGCAGTAATTCATTTCTGCCGTCCCTTGCTCCATCACAAGGTCAGCATTACACAGGCTACAAGCCATTGCAATTCCACGGTTCTTCCAACAACCATGCCGCATTGGAGTAACATCGGCAGGTTGGTGTTCTTTTGGCACTTCCCGGTTGATATATTCGCCCATAATGTCACCCCTTCAACTGAATGTCCCGATAGGCTGGGTAGCCCTGATAGGTGATCTTGCCGCTGTGCCATTCTGGGTGTGTCAGCATATCAGCGTTGAACCGCTTTGCGCTGCACACGAAATACCCATTGGACTTGCACCAAATCTTATAAGAGTCATACAGGCTCTTGGCTCTGGTGGTAGCCCCATCGACCTGTTCACATTTCTCTTCCAAGAACTGTAAGACAAGATCGTTGTCACGCTCATACTGCTTGATGACCTTCCTCATTTCTGGGGACATTTTCAATCCGAACCGCTTGTACTTGAAATACCCAGCAACCAGCCAAGCAAAGATACCCTGCATAGCTTCTTGGGTCTGGAACTCATTTTTCAGGTTTTTATCCTGCTCTTCTTCCGTGAAATGCCGGTTGAACTCAATCACCCGAACACGGTCAGAAGCGAACAGGGACTTATCGTTGACCGAGGGAAGGTCATTACAGGAGAGCCAAAGAGTGAACTGAGGAAGAAAAGTTGTGGCTGCTTCGTAGAGGTTACGAGCTTTGATTTCCTCACCGCCGGTGAGCTGCTTAATGGTTTCCTCGTCCAACTTGCCGTACTGGTTGCTCTCAGCCATCGTGACAAACCGTTTTCCTTTCAGAGAAGCAAGCATGGGGTTTGCGGCTTCTGCGTTTTTACTACGCTCAGATTTGCAGATGATGGATACTGGGGAAACGGAAGCGTAGTCACCGAGAAGGTGATGAATGGCACTCAACATGGTAGACTTACCGTTGCGAGTGGTCTTCCCGTGAAGAATGAACATACATTCCTCATTCGCCATGCCCAGCATAGAGTAGCCCAGGGCCTTTTGAAGATACTCAGCCTTGTCTTTGTCATTACAGGTGACCTCGGAAATGAACTTCTCCCACCTCTTACACTTTGCGTCCTGCAAGGTGTATTTGAAATTGGTCTGCATGGTGAGAAAGTCCTTCCAGTTATGCTCCCGGAACTCCATCTTTTCGAGATCATAAGTACCATTCTGGCAGTTAATAAGATAGGGGTTTGCGTCAAATTCCTGAGCGGTAATGGGCATAACACTGGCTGCGTCCTTCATCAGACGATCTCTAAACCGGCGGTCACCCATCTTGACGATGAATTTCATATACTCTCTGCGGCGGTCTTCATTGGCGATTTCTCCACAATAGAGAGCCATCAGGCGGCAGAACTCCTTGATCTTCTCAGCTACCAGCAGAGAGCCAATATCCTTACGCCATGCTCCCTCTGAGTAGGTGAACCAGCTTTTCGCTTCCGGGCAATAGCGGGTGTCATTCTGGTAACATTCCGAAAATAGCTCTGCCATGCCGGACTCGTCCCAAGAATACCCTGTACCGCTGGCCTGGTGGCTGCGTTCCGGCTGGGCTTCTTTAATGTAAAACATTTTCCTGGACTGTTCCTCGTCCATGATATATCGACCATTGGAAAGCTGAAAAAGCTCCTGATCTTCGGTGGTGGTCAACATTTCATCTGCCATTTCGTGAAATCCTCCTTACTGCTTTTGCGAGGGCGAGAACAGAACAAGCCCGAGCGTCTTCATCCCACCATGCACATTTTTCTTCTCTACACCAGCAAGACTCGGTGGTGTCGAACTGGTCAGAAATCAAAAACAGCGGGCAAAGCAACTTCTCATTCTCCATCGTTTACGCCCCCCCCCTCCTCGTAGAAAAAGGCATTTTTCAGAGCATTGTCCACATGGGTCATGATCTCAGCCGGAAGCGTACACAGATACTTCCAGTCATCGGTTACATCGACAACTCGTACCTGTTCACACTCAGCCATGCTCGGTGCCAGGTTGTCCCAGGTAACAGCAATGTGAGTTGGGAGATCAAGTCGCTTAAATTTTGTGGTGAGGGGTACTACAATGCTGGTAGGGGAGAAACGATTTCCCATGTTATTCTGAACAATAATCCAAGGACGCTTGCCAGCCTGAACATGACTGGAAACAGGAATGGGAATGTCAATAATGACTACATCTCCACGCTGATAAGGTTTCATATCTTTACCTCCAATATCTGAAACGATCAAAGGTATCCATAAGGTTCCTTTTGTTTTTCTTGATAAGCTCTTTTTCTTCCTCGAAAAGCCTACGCTCTTCTTGGTATTTCTCGCATTTACTGTGACAATTTTCACACCTGTCTTCACAATCTCGGCAACAACTGATTTTGTGCTTCATCGGCGGTACCTCGTCACGCTATTCACTATCGACTCAACCTCAGATCGGTCAAGAGGGGGCTTACACGCTACACTGTTCGCATATAACAGCTCTTTGTAAATGTCGGCCTTGGTATATCCTTGGTTGTGCATTTGACCGGCAAGAGAAGTTAAGCTGAGGTTTCTACTTCCGGGAGCAATGACAGGATATTGAGGTTTTAAGACAACCTTTCCTTTTTCCGGTTTCGGGTAAACAGGAGAGTAAATGCGCTGGGGAGCCTGATTGATACAACCCTCTTTGAGTGTGTCAGGGAAATACTTCTCCAAAATGTAATCAATCGCTTCCTGATTTTCGATAATCTGGGTATAAATCAGGACATTTCCGGTCATAATAAAGAACCGGCTGCTTTGGTATATCTCTACACCCTGACGGTTATTTCTGCCCTTAAATGGAAGAGAACCTTTGACTAAGATGTGAACCCCTCTACCACTACGGCTTTTTTCAGTGTAGGATTGACATTTTCCGATAATGTCAGCGGCAAGCGGGGAGAGAAAACAATCCTCAAATCCAGCGTCAATGTCAATCCCAACCAAACCGGTATCGTGGAATACATAGCCAAGGCCATCGTAGTAGCCATGCTGGACATTGTGTTCTGCGTCAATATAATTCGACCAGGTTTCAGGGAGAACAGAGGAAGCGGCTTTACGAACCGTAGACTGCATGGGGATTTTAGAATTGTTCCAGACATTGACCCAGGCTCGTTCCGCTCTCAGCTCTTCCGGGATATTTTCATAACTCATGACCACACCTCAGCTTTCGTAAGGACTGGTTAGACTCCAATCCCATCTATCACCACCACGGTAGGCATTGCGAAAATGGTTTCTTTTCCCATCACCGGAAAACCATAGATAATCCGAAGGTAAAACTCGCCCTACATCGACCTCGCCTTTCTTTTCAGAAAACCACCGAGTAAGTACATCTTCACACAGGGTTTTAATTTCATCATCAATCGGGTTATCTATATCATATCCAACAAATTGATATGGAGCCGTTACCACTTCAACGATTGACCCATATCCCTGATCTACCCGGTTTAACGCACACCAAATACAAGCCGCTTTTTCAGTGTCGGATGGTACCCCTCTTGCTTCTCCCCAAAGCATTTTAGCCAGTACAGTAATCTCTTCCTCGCTCCACGGTTGAGAGAGGGGGGGGTCCTCTACCGGCTGCGTTACCGTAGGCTCAGTGTCATCGGAAACGGGAACCTCTTCAACCGTAGGAGCATGGGAAGGAATACTTATTGCTAAGAGGATAAGCAGAAGAATAACCGCAATTAGGTTTCGCATGATTTCTTTCTGCCGGAAGTTCCAGCGAAGAAATACTTGTTGTCTACGCAGACAGGATAACCCGGAAAGCGGTTACTGGCTCTTTTCACACCGGCAGCGTAAATCTGCCGAGCCGCTTCCACAGGCATTTTTCCAGATACATGGTCGGCACCAGCCACCATGATATAGGGGACTTTGCCGTCCTCAACCTTAAAATTCATGGTTTAACTCCCTTTCTCTGTTCCATGCTTCTACATCGACACCGCTTCGTTTCAACATTTCCATGCAAAGCCATTCCGGTGCGTCCGGCATTTCATAGTGCTCAATCAGCTCCAAGAGAGCCGGAGCAAAGCCGTCATAGAAGCGTTTCAGTCGTTTCGGCCCAAAGCCGAGCTGACTTTTTAGCTGGTAAAGAACAAGAGCGTCAATCTCATTCATGTGCTTACGGTCAGACTCAGCAATTTGCCTGTTAATCTCGATCTTCATAGCTTTCTTTTCAGCGGCAGTCAGATCAGCACCAAACACTTTGCCGCCAGCTTTTTTAACGATCATGTCACACCTCAATGTCCTCGAAAAACACCGGGTATTTCATCTTCAATACCCCAAGAAGCTGACGAGCAAGAACCCTCATATCAGGGTGAGCCGCCTGAGCGCAACGCAGTTTCAGGAAATGCCGCCATTCTCTGAGATCAGCCGTCATGACCACCTCGGTTTTCAAACTGTTCGGCAAAACCGAACGGGCTTCTTGGGGAGAACAACCGATAGTCATAAGATCGAAATAAGCAAGTTCTGCTCTCAGACAAGCCTTTTTCCAAACATCATAGGCGGGGTCACCTTCGCTACACCAAGAGGGTTCAATCACAGTAATTTCACCACCGAACCCATCTTTGGAATAATTGCAGTAGCGAGTAGACTCTTGGCAGTAGGCGGCAAGTCGGTGACGAACGATTTCATGGGAAACACCCCGGTCACAGGTGAAACGGACGGTAATGCAGCCATGTTCAATGACCGCTTCGTGACCCCGTTTCAGGATATTGCGGACGAACTTTTCTGCGCTGCCGTCTGTGATCTTATCTTCGGACTTGTAACAGGTGCGTCCGGCGGTTTCAACCGTTGAACGGAGAGACGCATAGCTGGGAGGATTGATAAGCTCCACAGAAGACTTGATAATTTTCATGGGATACTCCTTTCAGATACCGGCAACATGACTTGCCAGCATATCGGCGTGGTGTGTCCAAAGGACATTCGGATAGGCTTTGACCGCCCTGGTGTAATCGTTCCACTCGGCTTTATCCGTGAAAGCACCCATGTGATAACGGATACACATGATTTCTTCTTCGCTGAGATGGTAAAATTGCGAAAGTAACATGACGGATTTATCCCCGTGCCCTTTTAGAAGGGTATCCGGTACATACTCCCAAGAGGTAGTGTCCTCGATAGGACTACCATTCATAGAAATATCAGTACGAATAGGATGACGATATTGGTCAATCTTGCAGAGATCATGGAACATACCCACAATATAAGGGGAACCACGATTTTTCCATTTTAGGTGATTATCTTCTGTGAGCTGAACAAGGAACTTTGCAACTGCGAAGGAATGTTGATATAAGCCACCTTCGTGATTTCCGTGAAACTTAGTAGACGCAGGAGCGGTGAAAAAGCCGTTTGATACAAGATAATCCACCATAAGCGAGGGAACAACAGGGGTTCCGTCAGGCAGCTTCATGAAGTTCAGAAAATCAGTCACTTCGGACTTATAGAAACAATCAGGCATTTTCGTATTCCTCCCGATGAACGCTCCGGTCTGCGTCAAATCCTTCTGGATACCGCTTGCGGAGTTTATCAACATTAGCGGAAAAGATTTCATCCAGGTTCTTACCGATTGCGGAAGCGGTAATTGCCAGATACCAGGCTAAATCGCCAAGTTCCTCAGCAATATGGTCAACATCTAACTCGTGACCTTGGAACTGGGCCTTTTTCACAATGTCGATTACCTCGCCAGCTTCACCGCACAGACCCATTACCCCGTTGCTCAACCGCTCGTGGAAAGTGAAGTAATCCATGTTCGCCGTTCTCAGAGCGGCTTTCTGATACTCATTTCCGGTCATCCTCTGCTACCTCCATTTCCAGAATTGTCATAATGGCATAATTGGCGAGATCAATCAGGGTGTCCCGGATAGACTCGTCATTGACCTTCTGCTCACAACCACGGGAGAGGGTCTTGAACCGGCTGAATTTATCACCGAGCCTGATACGGGCCATAGCCATTCCCTCTTCAACAAAGGTCTGGTGGAAGCTATCTCCGTAATCATGGTTTTTCCGTTCATAGAGCTTATTGATTTCCTCACATATACGAGCGTGACGCTCGACCTTGGAAACTGTGTGAATAGTTACCTCTGCCATGTATCCTAACCTCCTATTTATAATTATTTTGAATAGCCATTGGAGAGGGAGAGCGTATAATTTGCCCTCCCTCTCGTCAGGTTTAACCAAGAAGAGCTGCCAAATCCATAGAGGGCTTCGTAGCGGCCTGTGTGGTGGCCTTGGGAACCGCAGGAGCGGTTTTCTTGGCGGGGGAGGATACAGGTGCTTCCCCCTCGTCCCAGCCGTCAGAGGGGCGTTTATCAGCCAGCCGAGCGAAAGTGACGGTCTTTCCGGGCTTGTTCTTGTTCTCCTGGGTTTCATGCTCCACATCACACTCAATGAAGTGACCCAGCAGATCGGTGTGGTCAATCTCGGTAACCTCGAAATCGCCCAGGGCGGTCTTTGCGAAATAGGAGAAAGCGTTCAGGGCACCTTCATTGGGAGAGCCATCGGTTTTCAGAAGAGAGAACCGCTCAATGTGCTTGGAGCCGCCTTTGGTCTGCATGGTGACCTCCATCTTGCCGAACTCTTCCTTGTAGTTCACATTGGTGATCTTGAAGACATGGGTACCTTCTGGAATGAGGGTAAAGCCCTCGGTAAGTCCAATTTTAGCCATTTTTGTTTTCCTCCTTCATGGTGTAGAAATTAAGCTGCTCTTCATAATTGCAAGGGAAGATGATACCAACCAACTGGTCATCATCGTCAGGAAACTCAGGATACCTCTTGACCAGCAGAGCCTTAACCTCGGTAGTTTCCTCTTCAATGTCATAGGTATAGAGAATTTCGCAGAAGTCAGATTTCTCAATCAGTGACCAATCATCGTTACTGATCGGAATTTTCATACTGCCGTCCTTTGTGGCGAAAATTCTTACACAATCCTTAATACCGCCATCAGGAACCGGCATGACAGCCTTGACCAGCTCGGCATACTCAGTATGACCAATCTGCTCAACCATCTGCTCAATAGCGTTAGGCATGGGCTGAATAGCGGCAGCGGTCACACTTCTTACGCCAACCGGAATAAGCATGAATACGGAAGGGGAAGCAAGCCAGCGGTCTTTCAAAATTCCCTGTTCATAGATAACGCCACTGGTGGCGAGGGACTTGACAAACTTCTCAAATTTCATTTCTTTTCCTCCTTAATGATTTTTGGGGAAACACGGTAACTATCTTCGATGGTGCTGTATTTCTCCAAAACGCCATCGGCTTTCATAGCGTCTTTGTTGATCTTCATGGTCGAAGTTCGGCTGACTTCCCAAGTGAAAGCCTTGCCGGGGATAGAAACCTTTTTATCCCCTTCCCGGAACTGAGCGATTGCGGCCTTTTTAATTATATCGGTCAGCAGCTTATACCGCTTCTCGTCATCGGCAACCTCGGCAGCATGAGCGTCCAGTTTACCTTTCAGCTCTTCCGCTTCCTTCACCAGAGCCGCCAGATTGGTTTCCGGGGACAGGTTGTTGGTACGGAGCACTTTCAGGATTTCAGCGTCTTTCCGTTCGTCATAGGCGGGGGACAGGCCGGTTTCCACATGGTCTTTCCACCATTTCAAAGCCGGTTTCACATACTTCTTCTCGAAGTCCGGGTACCGTTCAGATACTTTGAAGGGGCGGGTGATCGTATTGCTGGCCTTGCACTCATAAACGGAAGGGTCATCGTAATCCTTATCGTCCAAGAAGGAAGCAACCATGATTACATCGTCCACACCAAGAAGGTACGCATAAAGGGCAGCTTGGAGGGCATAATATTCAGGAATGTCATCGGCCCAATCCTCAACACGCTTAGAGGTCTTCATTTCAAGAACCGTGGTGGGTTTACCGTTCTTGTCATACAGAAGGTAGTCCCACATACCACCAAGGACTTCCCATTCAGGAAAGAAATCTCCCCAGGTACGCTTGAAGTAGTCTTTGCCCCAAATGTCGGTAGGGGTAACGATGTTGGTCATGAAGTAGGACTTCTTCATATATTCAGCCTGTTTCGGTTCAATGGTCTTACCGGCAATGGTATAAATCGTGTCCTCGAAAGGCTTCTGATAGGTGCGGGTTACCTCACACCACACCTCGAAGGGAGTAGACCAAGGGTTCAGACCAAGAATGGTAGCAAACCGGGTAGCGGTAAGCTTCTTAGGCTTCTTAGGCGGGACGATCTGAATACGATTGTCAATCCATTCCACGATTAACCCTCCTGACTTTCATACCCGGTCAACATATCGTTGACCCCATTGATAAGCTGTTCACAGACATTCTTGCTCAGGTTCGTGAAACCCTCGGTCTTGACTGCCACAGACTGAACAAAGGACTCCTGCTCAGGGTCAATCTCCATGAGATTTTTCAGAGCGGTCTTCAATGCGGTGATCTGCAACTCGTCAGCCGGAGCGTCAGGATTGGTCAGCTCTTCCTTGATCTCCTTACGCTGAGCGGCAGTAGCCGGGGCCTTACGGGTCTTGGGGGCCGGGGGAGGAGTGGGAGCGTCATCGTTGGAGCCGGGGAGAGCATCAATGGTATCGGACTCGATAATGTCAAGAATAAGCTGCCACAGATAACGCCGCATATAGGTAATGGAACTACCCAGAGCTTGCATTTCATTGGTCACGGCCTTGCCGCTGTTGGAAATAATCGGGGCAATCTGAGTGAAGGGGGCTTCAAAGACCACCGGCTCTTCGTCACGGTCATCACAGTTATAGACCCGTGCCGTGGCATACTCCTTGCCAAAGGTGGGAACCATCAGCAGACCGACCTCACCGAAAATGCCCTCAGCGATAGGAACAATGTCTGCCAGCTCGAAATACTTAAATTCGAGTGAGATGTTTTTGCCGGACTTCTTGACACCGGCGTTCAGGAACTTGACACGAGCGATCTGCAACTTCCGCAGAGCGTTCATGGTGGAGTAATCCACCTGGGTTTCTTCTTTCTTGGTTGCCATGTTGTTTTCCTCCTCGATGTTTAACATTTTCCATCTGAATTTTCTGTCTGCTGGGACTTTACCTTCGTCTTCCAGATTAAAACGAAGCTCATAATCATAAACTGTGTGACCGTCTGCTTTGAAACTGGTAGGACTGTCCAAGTCCCATTTCAGCAGCAATTCCCACAAGTCAGGATAGGTTTTGCGGAGAAGACGGAGCTGGTCTACACCTTGATTGTGACAAAACCAACACCCCCCCTCGTTGCCGAGGTGTAAATCGGGGACAGAAGATTGTTTTCCTCACACCACTTGCGACAATACGCTTCGTCCCATCCGATTTCCACCAGGGGCATTAGGAACCCAGGTTTGCTGTGACGCTCAATACGCTCAGGCTCGTCAGCAGCAATTCCAAGGTACTGCACAATATTTGTCTTCGCTCCTTGTGCAAGGGAGCTTCTTGAAAAGGCACCGTTTGAGATCGCTGGTACACCAATTCCCCTTGATGATGGGGAAGCCGAGGATACGACCCATCCTTGAGCTTCTTGCACCAACTGCCGATTGTAAATGGGAAACCGGTAATCCCCCCCCATGAGAAACGGCGTCAAGCACATTCGTTTTCAAACGATCATTGCACCAGGCTCCCTTTGTGTACGGGAACCCGGCAGGAGAACCTTCTATGAATTGTCCTCCCGATTTTCGTTTGGGAACATGATAGAACAGCTTTTCATAGGTCAGCTTTTCACCATTTCGAGTAGCGCAGAGGTGTTCCACCTCAATTCCCCAACGCTCCTTGATGATCTTGTCAGCCTCGGTCTTAAACTCGACCATAGGAGGGAGGTCGGCTTGAATAGTATCCGTAGCCCATACCTCAGCGTGAATGATACGGTCGAGGGGCCAGCCTAACTCTTCAATGGCTTTTAGGCAAGCAATACTGTCCTTACCATAGGAGAGTGAAAGGATATACTGCGTGTTCGGTTCTCGTTTCAATCCCTACCCATCCAACAATGCCAGCAGCTTTCGCTTCGTGGCATTTACCTTCCGAGTGTTTCTCTTAGGCGGTTTCAGCCCAAGGAAATCCCGAACATACCGCTTTGCAAGCCGGATATACCAATCTCGATCAACGACCTCAATGCCCAGGTGGTTGTCATTGTCCACCACGCATTGCGAGGGAAGACCGGCAATCTTGACCGGAGTACCCGTTGTCAAATGGATTTTGTAGAGAGTGCCGCACCGGTAATCCTTCGTAGCATAGACCCGGTTGACCTTCTGAACCACTTCCATCTGACCATCCACCTCATAGAGAGCGTCACCGTATTTGCTCCCGGCTTTGGCTACCAACTGGAAATCCAGCAATCGGTCACACTCCATGATTGTCTGCTCAACGGGAATGTTGTAGGCCAGGTAATCTTTGACGGATTTGGCTACCACACAGGCGTTGTTGTTGATGTTGAACGCACCGGCGGGAGCAATCCCACGAACCAGAACCCCACCTTTGATTTTGGGTTCCCCTTCAAACGGCAGCTCCACATAATTGTTTACATCCTTCTGACAGATCATCTTTATCAGGTCTTCTTCCAACTCAAACCCAGTTCGGCTTTCCCATTCCTGAGTGATCTCCTGATACTTTGGCACATCCGAGTTATCCAGGCTGACCATGATACCATCGGTGTTGAGCTGTATGATCTTCAAAGTAGGACATTCCATGACGAGGTGTTCTGCCATTTCAAGCAACTGCAACTGACCGGAGATACATACTGAGCGACCCATGAGAGGGTCATACAGGTCGTTGTAGCGGTTCAGCATAGCTCCGTAGGTGGTGTTCAGCACCAGCTTCAATGCGTTTGCGGTGGCCTTGTCCCCAGCCTTTTTCGCTTTAACACGCCGTTCAATGGTGGCGGCATAGGTTTCGGGGTTGGGGATATTTCGGCTGCAATAACCGTTCAAGGTCATCTGGTGCGGATAATAGCTGGCAACATCCTTGTTGCGGATGGAACGGGTTTCCGTAGCTTCTTCCCGGTAACACGGGATAGCCCCGTGGATACCGCCATAGGCAATCGTGCAAGGGCAATCCCCAACCGTGATTTCCAGCTTTTCCTTGAAGACAACCTCGTCCGGGATAGAGGGGTCATGCAGACGGTCGAAGAAGTAAAACACTTCGTCCGGGATATACTGTCTGAGCAATTTCGGAGGATACTGATATTCCCGTTCATCATAATGAGGTTTCGCTTCCGCACCCAGGAACGCAGCGGTCAGCTTGGCATTGGTCATATAGAGAGCCTTGGTATCTTCAAGACCCTTCTCACGGCCCAGAGTGAGCTTGTTAAACAGGTACCCTTGCCGCAGATCGTCCAGCTTATCCGTAGCGTCAACATCGTGGTCACAGTAGAACTCGACCTCTCGGCGTTCCTCTTCCGTCAGAGGACGGTCAATATCGAATGATACCGTGGTTTCACGAATATCCATGCCCAGGTGCGCTTCAATGGCTTTCAAGGATAGACCCATCTGGCAATCGTCCATGAGATCATATTGGGTGAAATACATTCCGCAGTCACGCAAGACCGGGTGTTCCCACCCCTCATGACCATCTACGATGATATAATCATTGACCGCCTTGACCTCTTCCGGGGAGAAATTACACAGAACCGCTTTCAAAATGAACTGGTCGTAGTGCTTGTTATTGAACCCGGCAAGGAGCGGTTGTCGTTTCATGAACTCTGCCAGAGCGTCATTGTCGTTCCAAATGCGGGTTCGCTCACCGGTCTTTTTGTTCTTGAAACAAAAGAGCCAATCAAAAGCAAAAACCTCGCAGTCAAAGATATAAATGTCATTCGTCAGAGGTATCACCTCCTAAAAGGTTTTCCAAATACCTCTCAGCAAGGACTTTCTGCACACCTTCCATGATGTAGAGCATACACGGAAAAGCCATGCCGTTTCCCCACATTTTGTACTCAGGTGCGTCTTTGTGAGGAACCAGAGAACACCAGTCTTTTTCAAATCCTTGAAGAGAAGCACATTCGGTTGGTGTGAGTTTTCTTGCCAGGTAGATAACCTCGCCGGTTTCAGTTTCCGTGGGAACGAATAGGGTTTGGTCATTATTACAAGCCAGCGTTGCGCTTTTATCTTCCTGTATCAAAACTCCCTTACCCCCCCCTCACACCCACCACGAATTTTCATGGTATAGGGGATAGCAAGTAAGTTTCTCGGGGACTTAAAATCTCTCGCCATGATTGTGCTGGCTACCCCCCCCCATGCGGTACTTTCCGATTGCCTGACACTCGAAGAGTATTTCTTTATCACATGGACTGAGGATTAAAGGGACATTCCCCCCCCTGTGCCCATTCGTCCGGCAAGGGTTTGGACAATTCCGTCTTTGTTGAGAGTGACCCGGCAGTCTTGGGCGTGGTTTTCGACCGCATAAACACGATTGTGTTCAGGAGAGCTTGTTTCAGCAGCGGGTCTAAGGGTTTTCCCTTTTCTTCTGACCTTCTTAAAATCCCTCTGCAAGCCCTTTCGCCCAAAAAGTATTTCTCCGGCACATTGTCCTCCAAGATCGAAGACAAGGAACACACGCTTGCGTCTTTGGGGAACTCCCCAAAATTGAGCATCAAGTCCTCTCCAAGCGATAGAGAAATAATCTCCCAGGATACATCCGACACGGGGCCAGCGTTGCCGTCCTGATTTGTCTTCCGCAAATCGAGGAACGCTATCACTTCCTTCGCAGACTTGCCATAGGGTTTCGAGGACTGTTCTGAAATCTTCTCCCTGTGACGAGCTATAAGCTCCGTAAACATTTTCCCAAATTGCGATTTGAGGAAATCTCCCATTGGTGGCACACCTCATTTCCCGGATAACCCTGACCGCTTCGAGAAACAATGAAGATTGCTCACCCGCCAAGCCTTTGCGGTTACCGGCGATTGATAAATTCTGACAAGGTGAGCCGAAAGTGATAACATCGACAGGTTCAATCTCAGCCCCGTCCATCTTGGCAATGTCCCCAAGATGAACCATTCCGGGAAATCTGGATTTCGTAACTGCCATTGGGAATGGCTCAATTTCGCTGGCCCAGGCAGGAATAATCCCAACCGCAGAAGCGGAAAGAGGACAAGTCCCGCTACCATCGAACAAACTTCCTAGTTTCACTTCGTCACCTCCTATTCGATGAATTTACATCCACACTTACGGTAAGTGGTACACCGTTTCTTGTAGCTGCGGATAAGGTACTGGATACCATTGTCCACATAATCGTAGGCAATCGGCTCACCCTTGCCCTCAAAAGTACGGGCGATACGCCCTATACTCTGAGTAATCACAGCGTAATCCTTTTGCGGAGTTGTCAGATACAACCGGTCAAGCCTTGGTATATCCAACCCCTCTTTCGCCAGAGAGTAAGTTGCGAATAGGTACCGTTTCTTACCTTGCCGCATATCCTCAATAGCTTGCTCTCTCAGGGCCTTGGCCTTTTTCGAGGTCATTTTACCGTCCACCATGACGGCCTGTTCTCTCAAATCCTTTGGTAGATGGTTCATGAGATATTTCAAATGAGCCAACCTGTCAGAGAGAATGAGGTTGAAGTGGTTGCTGTTTTGAATGAGATCACCAACAATCAAACCGTTTCTGATAAAATCCTCGGCAAGATAATTGACCAGCTTGGCATAAATAATGGTTCCATCCGTATCCAAGAACTCTTTACTCAGACCAATTCTGGTAGGGCGTGGTAGGATACTCACTCTCATGATCTTCTCTTCCACAGCTTCTTCCGGTACCTGATAGGCAATCTTACCCAGCAGAGCATAGGTGGCAGCAATCATGCCGTCTGCCCTATGCACCGTGGCTGACAAGCCGTATTTGTGCCGAGCTGCCAGAGCGTTGAGGACTTTTGAAAACTGCGTGACAGCGGTGGGAGAACCCGCTACCCGGTGGCACTCGTCCACGATTATGCAGTCCCACACATCTCGGTATCGGTCGAGATTGAGATTGCACATGGTTTGTACCGTGGCAAAGGTTATGGCCTTTCCGATTTGAACCTTACCCTCCGTGATCGTCCCGGTCAGAGAAGCACTCATATACTGTTCCGCTCTGGCCTTACTCTGCAAAAGCAAATCACGGGTATGCGTCAACCACAAGGTTCTTCGACCGATCTCACAAGCCATTGCTATCCCTATCTGAGTCTTACCGCTACCAGCGGGGCTTTGCAGAATACCGTAGTAGGCGTTCAGCATAGCGTCTTTCGCCAGCTCTTGATAATCGTACAGAGGAACTTTGGCCTTGAAATCAATCTCTTTCGGCTCCGGCAAATCGTTGACCACATCACATTCCCCGTGAGAGAGAACGACCGTCAGGCACCCATAGGGGAGAACCAGGGTATTTCCATCCCATTCCATGAGATAGAGCTTTTGCGGAGTATTGCCCAGCCAAAAACCCATTCTGGCTTTTTTGGTGTACTCCGGGTTAGCGAGAACCAGATTGTTTTTGCACCACGCAAGCAGCCCAGGAGAGGGGTTTTCCACTCTGATCTGATTTCCGATGGTCACTCGCATTGCTGCACCCACTCTCCGAGAGGAACACCGAATTGCTTGATTTCCGACCAGTACAGAGAACTCCGGGTAATCATTGCTCGTTCTAACGCTGTCAGGGATAGAAGCCATACTTCACCGTTAGTCATTCTCAGCGCAAACCAGCCGTCACCGTTTCCGGTCATTCGCCACAGCGTCATTGCCGAATACTGATTTTCCTCAATGCGTCCCAACCGGAAAATGTCTTTCTCACAAACCTTACAGTCAATGGGATACGCCTTTCCATTTCTGGCGGCAATTACATCGAACGGCTGTCCCTGGGCGTTCTGTGCGAGGTTGTGTGCCCAAAAGCCATACCCAGCAAGGCTCAAACATAGGTCTTTTTCAAATCCCGTACCGACCTTTCGATTGGTATTACCCAATGGTTTCACTTCCTTTCTCACCGCCCCTTCCGGGGCGGGATTTACGGGATATTGGATTAAACGCAGAAGCCGAAGGACACGCCACGAGTGTTACTGGCGGCGCTATTGCTAGCGCTGCCGGCGCTGTAGACACTGCAAAAAATGTTGGTGTTGTCACGATAAGGAGAACGCTCCCAACGCCAATCCCGCTCACCGTTCTGCTTACACTTGCCGTACTCGGTGTTCTCCTGGCGATACCAGTCATACCAATGACCCTCATTTCCACCAGAATAAATCTTACGACCAAAAATCTCCTGCTCAGAGAGAACAAAGATGTGATCGAGGGTCTTGCCAAGGGGAGCGTTACTTGCACCGCTAGTACGGGTGAGCTTTACACAGGGCTTAATAACGGCTTTCAGGTCATCAGGAAGCATGGATAAGAAAGTGCTGTTCAAAACAGAACGGAGCTTGGACTTTTCCCAGCCGCCTTTGTTGGAATAAGCGTCGTTCATAACCTGATCTTCGTTTAGGGTTTCCACGGACTCAAAAGAGATAGGAATTTTCTGTCCACTCTCGTCTTCGTCATGATTGAAGTCAATGATACGAACATTGATTTCAGAGCCGTCTTTCAGCGTGATCTTCTTGGTATCGCCCAGGACAAACACCCTCTCAGCCATTCCGGACTGAGCATACATGGATATTTCCTCCCAGGAACAATCATTCAGCCGCAGTTTGGGAATATCGGGCTGAACTGCTACCATACGACCACAGGGGCAAACGGGAGTGTGCTGAGTGGAAGCAATGACTTTGTTCTGAAACGCAATGATGTTTTCCATCTTCTCAAACTCTGCGCTGAGTTTCTTAATGATTTCATTCATGAGAAATCTCCTTTCCAGGTTAACGATTAAAACTCGTCTTCATCATAGGTATAGGAATAATCAAATCCACCGGCAAGCCATGTAAAAAGAGCGAAAGCGGCAAGGCTTAGGGCCATGTAGATAAATCCAGCACCCAAGGTAACCATGTCCTGCTCAACGGCTCCGACAGAACCAAATAAGCAAATGAACGACACAACCGCTAGGACACCAAAAACCTTCTTCATACCGTTAATTCCTCCACTTTACGGGCTTCCATTGGTACTTCTTACCATACCGTTGTTCATACCATTCCTCGAATTTTTTCCTGTTTTCTTCGTCCCGGAAATAAGCTCTTACTGACTGTGCTACCAGCAAACTTAACGCTCTTGCCTGGGCTTGTACCTCCGGTACAAATACGCTTGCTTCACTCACTAATCGCACCGCCAATCTCTCGCTCATACCAATCAAGAATACGAGTGGACTCCGCAATGATCTTGTTGGCAGCGGGGCCATTCCTTGCTCCGGCGAGAACCGCACTCAGGATGGGACTGTTGGTTTCAATCCCTCTCTTTCGGAGCATTTCAATCAACCAGACAGAAGACAGGTGATTGACGCTCAGGCGGTATCTAATCTTCTCACGCTCATTCACAAGACCTTCTCCTTTCATCAGATTTGATAACAAAATCTGTTGACAACGAGAGTGTCCAATGGTACAATTTTATTGCCAGATAAAATAACCATTAGATACTAACCGCCGAAAAAATATAACTTTCGGTGGCGGGTTTCTTGCTGTCAAAATCTTTTGTTCACAACACAGAGTATATCGTACTTTTCTAAGACTGTCAATAGTAAATCGTATTTTTCTACGAATTATTTTGGAGGTAACTTTATGGATACCAGTTTTGTTGTAGATCGTATTTACGGATTATGCGTAGATAAAGGCTATAAAAAGAAACATCTTTGCGATTTATTGGGGGTTAGACCATCATATTTCACAGATTGTCGCTCTAAAAATCTTAATATACCAGAGGATGTTTTGAAATCCACAGCTCGTATCCTTGGAACTTCCATCGAATATCTTACCGGCGCAACAAACGACCCGGATTTTAGACTATCATCCATAGGTATGAAAACTATCCCCTATAACAACGAAGGTGCTCGTCCCGTTTATGGACACGCTTCTGCTGGATTGGGTGTATTAGCAGAACAAGAAATCTTAGGTTATGAAACAGTAAGCCCAGAATACGATAGGGAAGATTTTTTCTGGCTTCAAGTAGACGGAGATAGTATGTCACCCATCATCAGCGACCACGATTTAGTTTTGGTTGAAAAAGACGCACCTCTGGAAAGTAATACAATCATGGTAGTCATTGTCGATGACGATGACGGTTTTGTGAAAAAGGTTTATATTGACGAAGATACGATTACCCTCAGTTCTTACAATCCAGAATACAGACCTATGGTATTTGGTGGTTCCGATATAGCAAGACTTAGATTTATCGGAAGAGTGGTTGAATTGAAGCGTAAATTTTAGGAGTGGTATCATGGAAGAAAAACTGTCTGATATTTTTTACGAATTTACCCACGAACCAGATAAAGAAAAGCGTCATGCTCTGATTAACAATCTTACAGAAGAACAGGCCAAGCAAATTCTTATATCCATTGCTGACTTCAAATATAGGTCAGATGTGTTTTAGAGATCGGAGCGAGAAGCATGAGTATTACAAAATTTCCTATCGACCTTTCTTGTTTGACCGAAGAAGAGCTATCTCAGTTTCGAGATGACCCCTCTACCCTCTACGATGGGGACGATGATATTGCCTTATATTTGAGATATAGCTCAACAGGCCAAAGTGACCAGTCTATTGAAGGTCAGCTTAGAGATTGCCGAGCTTTCTGTAAGGCAAACCATTACCGCATTGTCGCTATCTATGTAGACCGAGCACACACCGCCCGGAAGGACTTAGAAAAGCGAGTACATCTCATGGAGATGATCTCTGATAGCGCAAAACAACGCTGGTCTTATGTCGTGGTTTGGAAACTTGACCGGTTCGCCAGAAACCGTAACGACAGTGCTATCATGAAAATGCGGCTGAGGAAGAACGGAGTTAAAGTTCTATCCGCAACCGAAAACCTGACTGACAGCCCTGAGAGTATCATCTTGGAGTCCGTCTTAGAGGGTATGGCTGAGTTTTTCTCTGCCGAGCTTTCCCAAAAGGTAACTCGTGGTATGAGAGAGTCAGCCTTAAAATGCCGGAGTGTTGGTGGTCATATCCCTCTCGGATATAAGCTCGAAGATCACAAATTAGTGGTAGACCCTGATACTGCTCATATTGTCCAAGAAGCATTTCAGCTTTATGCCAATGGTGAAACCGTTGCTGACATTTGCCGTAAATTCAATTCTGCCGGTTATAAGACCGCAAAGAACTCTGAATTTAATCGAAACAGCTTCAAAGCCATGTTCCGCAATGAGAAGTATATCGGTATTTACACATACAAGGATATTCGGATTGAAGGTGGCGTTCCTGCAATCATAGATCGGGAACTCTTTGAAGCTGTTGGTAGACGGCTCTCTAAGAACGCAGAAGCTCCGGCAAGGGGTAAGGCTAAGGTAGACTACCTCTTGTCTGGAAAGCTCTTCTGCGGGCATTGTGGGGCTTCTATGAACGGTGAGAGTGGAGTAGGTCGTAAAGGTATTGTCTACCACTATTATTCCTGCTACACCAAGAAGCGTAGGCTTGGCTGCGAAAAGCGTCCTCTTCGGAAAGACTACATCGAGAGAATTGTTGCCGAAGACGCATACAATCTCTTGACCGATGAAGTTATTGACGAGATTGCTGATATGGCAATTCAGCAGAGCGACCAAGACCTGAAAGATAACACTCGTATTCCTCAGCTCACGGTTCAAAAAGAAGAGATCGAGCAAGGTATCAAGAATATCTCAGCAGCTATTGAAAAAGGCATTGCTTCCGAAACTCTCATGAACCGCCTAGTTGACTTGGAGCATGAGTTAAAGAAGGTCAACCGACAGCTCAAAGACGAAGAAAAATATGTCTATCGTATTGATCGTGACCAGATTGTGTTCTGGCTCAGTCAATTCAAATTCGGAAACATTGAGGACGAGGATTTCAGAAGACACCTCATTGATCTCCTGATTAACTCGGTTACTGTATGGGACGAGCCGGATGGATATAAAATAACTACGGCTTACAACCTGACTTCCTGTAAAACAAAAACCTACCGAGTAGACAACAACTCAGTAGGTTTGAAAGAGGAAGTGTTCGATTTTGGGGAGCGTTACCGTACCAT
>ENA-OROE01000369-OROE01000369.1-human-gut-metagenome-genome-assembly--contig:-NODE-369-length-46305-cov-41.139200_pt1 | contig 46305 bp, 41 predicted proteins | sample MGYA00242126_ERZ509044 | MGnify/ENA primary metagenome ERZ509044 (study PRJEB26280, sample SAMEA2338716) | human gut metagenome | biome: human gut; feature: human-associated habitat; material: faeces... | reverse complement strand
GGGCAGGCAACCCCTGCCCCTACAGCTGACGATGGGATAGGCCGGTTTAGTTTTGACACAACCCCTTATAACAATAAAGCATATTTTTTATAATACACCGGCGTCTGTGTCGCTATTGCTAATCTTCTTGTTCTTGCTTTGATATTGGCGGCCGAAACTGAAGTTGTAGGCAAAGGTCAGGAAAGCCATGTGAGCCGACTCCTTCACATGCCATGCTCCCTTGGAGCCGGCGTAGCGATTCCTGTTTTCCTGTTCGCGCTTATAGTTATCAGAGAAAGGATTGATGATTCCTGCTCCCAAATTGACTCTGCCCAAGCGATATTGCAACATAAGGACATGCAAGTTCTCGCCACTGCTCAAGCTTTCGCCAAAGAAACTGTTGCGGTTGCTCTGTATCATGAAGTATCCCATAAACCGTTTATACATGGCGGTTGCCTCCAATTCGTAATACCAGTTTGTATAGGTGTGATTATAATCCGTTCCGTGACTCCAATAACGGCTCAGCCCCGTACTCCCTCTTAATTGCAGTACATCCCAAAGCATTCCCACGCGGACAGATAACTCATTTTCCAAAGACTGGAAGCGATGGTGGTTGGCATAGCTGCGTATGAATTTCCCGTTCTCACGATAAGTCTGCTCCATGATGACATCGGGCGCATTGCGATAGTTGGTATACCAATTTATCTGCACTTTCTTCTTGTTATACCCCAATGTCAGGTTCAACCGATAGTTGTTATATGGTTTCAAATCAGGGTTTCCACGTCTGATTTGCAATGAGTCTATCAATTGGTCTACAGCACTTAACTGAGATAGTGAAGGCTCATTACTGTTTAAACTGCCATTCATGCGGGCATAAAATTCTTCATTAAATGTATAACTCAGGCTGAAACGTGGATTGAATTGGTAAGTTTCATAATCTTCTTGTCCGATTTGTTGGTACCAGGAACGGGTGACACCTGCTCCCAGCGTATAATTCATCTTTTTCCATTTTCCGCTATATTGCGCATAGGCATACGTGTCGGCTTGTTTCATCTGTGTGTTATAGTTCAGCGTTCCGCTATACTCATTGTCCGAATATGCCTGGGTGTGTTTGATACCCGAACTGAAACGGCTTTTCTTGAATGTCTTTTCATAGATTCCTTCCGCGATGATGGAGTATTTGTCACCCTGCACACCTGAGAAGTAATCGGCAACAAACTCATTATCGAGAATTTCCTGATAGTTTTGGCGGTTATGACTGCCGATATATGTTCCTACAACGTTCAATGCCAGAAACTGCTTCTTTTTTAGTTCCTTCTGAAAATAGATGTCGAACCAGGGGCGACTGTTACGGTTGTGAGCAAAGTCAAGTCTTTCTGTGGCAAGTTCGGGATATTCACAGGTATACAGTGTGCTGTGGAAACCGGTCCGTGGTTTGTTTTCATTCCAAAATCCGATGGAGGCGTTCAACATATAATTATCCGCTTCCTGCAAGTTATAACTGATACCGCCCCATTGTGCGTATTCCGAAGTAGCATCAGGAATGCCTTCTTCCGTCCGGTGCAGAAAAGTACCGTCTTCCTTTGCAAACGTTTCTTCATTGGTGCGCCATGCATTCTCGAATTTATGTGAATATGCGCCATACCATATTCCGAATTCGGATTTCTTGTAGTTCACTTTTCCCGACACATTATAGTTTCCCCACATCACATAGGGCGACTGCTGAGCCGAGGTGCTGACAGAACCTCCAAGTTCATAACGGCGGACAATGTAGTTTACCACCGCTCCTGCATCTCCGTAGCGCAGTCCGGGGTCTTCCAGATATTCTATTCGGAGGATATCCGATGGGATAAGTGCCTGAATTTCTTCTTTCCCCACTTTGCGTCCGTTGATACACAGTTGTACAGAACTTCCGTCATTCAGGGAAACGCTGCCATCCAGAGGATTTACATTCAGTCGTGGAAGCATCAGATTGCGTAATAAATCGACACCGCTATTTGAAGCAGTGATTTGTTGCTTGTTGGGAAACACTAATTTTCGGTCGAACTTACTGACCACATTGGTTGCGGAAACCGTCACTTCTTCCAGTTGTTGGGAGGCTTCTTCCAGTTCCAGCGTACCCAAATCGACAGATTGGGAAAGTCCTTGCAGGTCAATGACGCTTTTCTTAAAACCGATGGCAGAGATGACCAATTTATAACTTCCTTCCGCCACTTTTTCTATTCGGAAAATTCCTTTGTTGTCGGTTGCGGCACCGTTGACAAAAGTCGAATCATTGGTTTGCAGGACCACATTGGCTGCTATCGCCGCTTGCTTAGTGCTTGCTTCCAATACTTTACCGGATATGCGTATTTGTTGTGCATGGCATATACCTGCCAACAAGCATACGGTCATTAAAATACCAATTTTTTTCATGATGTAGTTTTTTCGTGTCTTCTTGGTCGGAGACCAATTAATACTGTTTATCGGATTAGACGGTAATAATTAACTTTTAGTTTCAAATGAAATCGTAATAATAGTTAAAAAGGAAATGACCGGGACACACATACGTATGTATCGGTCTTTACGTATATACGCATGAGGCTACACATACGTATGTATAAAGCAACACGTATATATGTGTAGCCCTACACATATATACGTGTCATGCGACCTTTGACCGAAAGGCAATATCTTCTTCGGATGAGCCTGCCTTATTTGGTTATATCGAATAAATAAGTTGCCCTTACGCCTATATAGGAGTGGGCAGACCGACCGAAATAATCTTTTTTTGTACTCTTATAAAAGTCTCCCAACCCCATGTAATAGCGCCCTTCCAACAAGAAGTGTCCGATACCTGTGCTTAATTCCAGTCCGGCGCCGGCTGCAATACCATAATCAAATTTATTTTCTACAGCCTTACCGTATTGCTCTGTTACCCCATTGGGGCGTTGGGAAGTATCCCAATTATCACTCATTTCTTCTTTATCGCTTAAAAAGAAACCGATTTGGGGACCTGCATTGATAAAGAACTTTACTCCTCGGTTCAGTGCGTCTTTTCCGAAAGCAAGATGAGCCAAAAGAGGAATCTCAACATAGTTCATGGTGCGGCTGTATGTATTTCCGGAGCCATCCTCAATCTTTTCACTCCAACCGCGTTGTGAGTAATTGATTTCCATTTGCACTCCACACATCATCTTGAAGTATTTTTCGGACATATAGCGCATGGTGACACCCATCTCCATGCCGTTCAAGGTATTTTGTTTGATTTTAGGATCAAAACTAACAGAGTTCATGTTCAGTCCTCCATTTATTCCAACTGCAAAATTATGTCGCTCTTCACCTAATTGTGCAGTTGCCGGCAAAGTGAATAACCATGCCAGAACCAATATACCTATATATTTATAGTTCTTCATTATTCAAAATCGAGTTTAATCAATTCATAGTTCTTCGTAAAATGAACAAAGAACACTTTCCGGTTGATAAAGCCTCCCCAGTTATTTACGCGTTCAAATTTAAATCCCGTCTGAATAGGAGTGACTGTCACTTTATTCAGCTTGTCTTCCAAGTTGCTTCCATATTGTGATAACCCTTTCAGGAAGAAATAGCCTGTGTCGAATCCTAACATTCCATATTTGGGGAATGTGTTCGACATATCCTTGCTGTACCATTTGCGATAGGCAGAAGAGAATCGGATAGCTTCGGGAAATAAATTGTTAGTATAGAAAGAAGAATAGAAATAAGTATCCAATTCATAAAAACTGGCCAAATGGTCGTTAGTATACGTTTGCCATTCGGGGTAGCCGAATAATTGCATCCGATAATCAGGATTGTCACGCAGGGTAACAATTAACTGCGGTAATAATTTAATCAGAGCAATGTTTGTACCGGAAGTAGGAATAAATACATTGTCCAAAGTAGCATTCATGGCCCCCTTTAATGATTCGGGAGTAATGGCCTCACCTTTTAATTCAGTAAAAGGTATGTGCTTGCCTTTCAATTCCTCTTTCAGTCCCTTAATAAAATCCGCTTTGTCTTTATCGCCATCCTCTGCATCAAGGAATATTACATTGGCATTGGTAAATTTGCGGGTAAAGTGCTCATATACTTCCGAATATAGATAAGATTGAGGAGTATTAATCTGATAAATAGACGGGTTGTTGAACACCTCATTACCCTTTGAAGTAAATGGAATCACTAAGCGGATATTATTTTTCTTGGCAAAATCCGCCACCGGTTTAACCTGTTCCGGATAAGCAGGACCGAAGATGATATTCATGTTTTTCATTTCATCTTTGGCAAGAATGGATTTTACCGAAGAGGTATTATTATATGTATCATAAGTGTATATATCAATAGAAACACCTTTTTCTTTCAAACTGTCTACTGCCATCAAGAAACCTTCATAGTACTCTACCATGCGGATTTGTTCATCACGATTACCGCTGCCGTCGGTCATGAACGGAAGCATAACGGCTGCTTTTATGGTGGAAATCTTAGGATTTTCCTTCTTACTCTTATCAAAGAGCTCATTGTCGGTCGGTATAGTAGCCGGCGATACAGGTTGTTCCTGTTCCTTTTGGTTGTTTCCGGCAGATGGGTAGGGGATACACAAAAACTTTCCTTTTTTGAGTTTCTCTGTACGGAGTTCGGGATTGGCTGCAATCAGTTCGGCTTCCGTAATACCGTATAGACGGCTGATGCTGTATATCGTTTCTTTTCTTTCCACCCGATGCATATCCCGACATTTAGGTTTTAAAGGGGTGGAAGCGGAAGAAACAGCTCCGGCCGATTTTACTTCATTGATAATGGTTTCCTCACTGCTCTCTGTTTGTGCAGGGATAACAATAACCTGTCCGATACGGAAGTTTTCCGCACTGAGTCCCGGATTGGCCTTACATATATGTTGTGCAGTGACACCATATCGCTGCGTAAGCTTATACAGAGTTTCTCCGGCCTGAATGGTGTGAAACGTTTGTTGTCCGCTTCCTGCGTTCTTCTGCGGAATCTTCAATCTCTCACCGGCCTTTATTTGTTCCGAGCTTCCCGGATTCAGTTTAATGATATCGGCAGTAGTAACGTTATACATACTGGCTATCGAATACAAACTCTGCCCTTTGGTAATAGTGTGCAGAAAATAGCTGTCAGAGGAATGCGTCTGAGCCATCATTCCGACTGGAGCAACAGACAAAGCTGCGACCAGATATAATGCTTGAATAAATTTCATTTGTAGTGTGTTGATTATACTAAGGGGCAAAAGTACAAAAAAAACTGTTTTATTCACATTATATGGAAAGAATAGCAAATAATATTAGGCTTTTTAATTAATTATTTCGTCCAGAAGCATTAAATTTGCCTGCCAAAAGTAGCTGAAAGCATAAATATATGATTGAAGATAAAGAATTAATTAATGTATACGGTGCCCGTGTGCATAATTTAAAAGATATAGATGTAGAAATTCCACGTAACAGCCTGACTGTGATAACCGGACTTAGCGGTAGCGGTAAATCTTCATTGGCATTTGATACTATCTTTGCTGAGGGACAACGCAGATACATAGAAACATTCTCTGCATATGCCCGTAATTTTCTGGGTGGAATGGAACGTCCTGATGTAGATAAGATAACAGGATTGAGTCCGGTGATTTCTATAGAGCAGAAAACAACGAATAAGAATCCGCGTTCTACCGTAGGTACAACAACCGAAGTGTATGATTATCTTCGCTTGTTGTTTGCCCGTGCAGGTATTGCATATTCTTATCTGTCGGGAGAAAAAATGGTGAAATACACCGAAGAACAGATTCTTGAACTGATTCATAAAGATTATCAAGGCAAAAAGATTTTTATGCTGGCTCCGTTGGTGCGTACACGTAAAGGTCATTACAAAGAACTTTTCGAACAGGTGAGGAAGAAAGGTTATTTGTATGTGCGTGTGGATGGGGAAGTGCGTGAGATTGTTCACGGCATGAAACTCGACCGTTATAAGAACCATGATATAGAGGTGGTCATTGATAAACTGGTTGTAAATGAAAAGGATGAGAAACGCTTGAAGCAAAGTGTTGCAACTGCCATGCAGCAAGGGGATGGACTGATTATGATATTGGATGCGGAAACAGAAACGGTACGCCATTACAGCAAACGCCTGATGTGTCCGGTTACAGGATTGTCCTATAAAGAACCTGCTCCCCACAATTTTTCATTTAATTCTCCGCAAGGAGCTTGTCCGCGGTGTAAAGGATTGGGATATGTCAACCTTATTGATGTAGACAAAGTGATTCCTGATCGTGAATTGTCTATTTATGAAGGTGCCATAGCACCTCTGGGCAAGTATAAAAATGCAATGATATTCTGGCAGATAGAAGCATTGCTTGAAAAATATGATTTCAGCATAAAGACACCTGTCAAGGACTTGACAGACGAAGCCATTGATGAAATTCTTTATGGTTCCGATGAGCGGATTAAGATAAAAAGCAGCCTCATCCATACTTCCTCCGACTATTTTGTAACGTATGAAGGAATAGTGAAGTACATACAGATGATGCAGGAAAAAGATGCTTCCGCTACAGCTCAGAAATGGGCGGAGCAGTTTGCCAAGACCGATGTCTGTCCCGAATGTAAGGGAGCCAGATTGAACAGGGAGGCATTACATTTCCGCATACACGATAAGAACATCTATGAATTGGCCAGCATGGATATCAATGAGTTGTATGATTGGCTGATGAAGGTAGATGAATTTTTAGAGGATAAACAACGCAGAATTGCGAGCGAGATATTAAAGGAAATTCGTACTCGTTTGCGTTTCTTGCTTGATGTGGGCTTGGACTATCTGTCATTGAACCGCACCTCGGTGTCTCTTTCGGGAGGAGAAAGCCAGCGCATCCGTTTGGCAACTCAAATCGGTTCACAATTGGTGAATGTACTCTATATATTGGATGAGCCGAGTATCGGACTTCACCAGCGCGACAATCTCCGACTTATCAATTCATTGAAGAAACTTCGGGATACAGGCAACTCTGTCATTGTGGTGGAACATGATAAGGATATGATGTTGGCCGCAGATTATGTAGTGGACATGGGACCGAAAGCCGGCCGTTTGGGGGGTGAGGTAGTATTCGCCGGAACTCCGCAGGAAATGGTTAAGACAGAGACACTTACCTCGCAATATTTAAACGGGAAGATGAAGCTGGAGATTCCATCTGAACGAAGGGCAGGAAACGGAAAATCCTTATGGCTGAAGGGTGCGAGGGGAAACAACCTGAAAAATGTGGATGTGGAGTTTCCATTGGGAAAACTTATCTGTGTGACAGGGGTGTCGGGCAGTGGGAAATCCACCTTGATCAATGATACTCTGCAACCTATCCTGTCTCAGCATTTTTATCGCTCCCTGCAAGACCCGTTGGCATACGACAGCATAGAAGGGCTGGAAAATATAGACAAGGTGGTGAACGTAGACCAATCTCCTTTGGGACGAACACCCCGTTCCAATCCGGCAACGTATACCGGAGTCTTTTCGGATATAAGAAATCTTTTTGTCAATCTGCCCGAAGCGAAGATACGCGGCTATAAACCGGGACGTTTTTCATTCAATGTGACCGGAGGACGTTGCGAAGCTTGTGGCGGTAACGGTTACAAGACAATTGAAATGAATTTCCTGCCTGATGTCCTGGTCCCATGTGAAGTATGTCATGGCAAACGTTATAACCGTGAAACGCTGGAAGTGCGTTTTAAGGGAAAATCCATAGCCGATGTGCTGGATATGACTATTAACCGGGCTGTGGAGTTCTTTGAGAACGTACCTCAGATTCTGAATAAAATAAAAGTCTTGCAGGAAGTAGGGCTGGGGTATATCAAGTTGGGACAACCTTCTACCACCTTGTCCGGTGGAGAAAGCCAGCGTGTGAAATTGGCGACAGAGCTTTCCAAGCGCGATACGGGAAAAACTTTATATATATTGGATGAACCTACCACCGGCTTGCACTTTGAAGATATCCGTGTGCTGATGACCGTGCTCAACAGATTAGTGGACAAAGGAAATACGGTTATCGTTATCGAACATAACCTGGATGTCATCAAACTGGCGGATTATATTATAGATATGGGGCCGGAAGGGGGACGCGGCGGAGGACAACTTCTATCCACAGGTACTCCCGAAGAAGTAGCTAAGAGTAGTAAAGGCTATACACCCCGATTTATCAAAGAAGAATTAAAGAATTAAGATTATTCGGTATGAAAGAGAAAATAGCAAAAACAAATGCAGCGCGTCTGCTTGATAAGGCTAAGGTTTCTTATGAACTGATTCCTTATGAGGTGGATGAAAATGATTTGAGTGCCATTCATGTAGCTGCCAGTTTGGGAGAAAATATAGAGCAGGTATTTAAGACCTTGGTACTTCACGGAGATAAAACAGGGCATTTTGTCTGTGTTATCCCCGGAGAACACGAGGTAGACTTGAAACTGGCTGCCAAAGTATCGGGCAATAAGAAATGTGACTTGATTCCGATGAAAGAACTGCTTCCTTTGACGGGATATATCCGTGGCGGCTGTTCTCCCATTGGCATGAAGAAACACTTTCCCACTTATATACATGAAACATGCACTGAATATCCGTTTATTTATATCAGTGCCGGCATACGGGGATTACAAATTAAAATTGCTCCCAATGACCTTATAAAAGAAGCTAAAGCGGAAGTAACATCCCTTTTCATCGAATAATCATGCAAAAAGAGCCACTTTCGTGGTTCTTTTTTTTCAGATTGACTAAAAGTTATATCTTTGCAAAAAATCAATATTAACTATTAATTATAAATCTTATTACTTATGTTTGAAGGACAGCCTAAAGGCTTATATGCGTTAGCTCTCGCCAATACCGGCGAACGCTTTGGTTATTACACAATGCTTGCAGTTTTTGTATTATTCCTGAAAGCGAATTTTGGATTTTCTCCGGAGGTATCAGGAGCTATTTATGGTACCTTTCTGGGATTGGTTTATTTCCTTCCTTTTTTGGGCGGTATTATGGCCGACCGTTTCGGTTATGGCAAAATGGTGACTATCGGTATCATCATCATGTTTTTGGGATATTTATTTCTCTCTTTGCCGTTAGGTAACGGAACATTGGCTGTTGCAGGCATGGGTGGCGCTTTGCTGCTTGTCAGTTGCGGTACAGGTTTGTTTAAAGGAAACTTGCAGGTAATGGTCGGAAATCTGTATGATACTCCGGAATATGCAGCTAAACGTGATTCTGCTTTTTCTATTTTCTATATGGCTATCAATATCGGTGCTCTTTTTGCTCCGACTGCTGCTGTTGAAATTATGAAATATGCTCAAAATTCATTGGGAGTCAGTGAAGGAGCTTCTTATCACTTCGCTTTTGCCGTTGCATGCGTTTCCCTGATTCTTTCCATCGCTATTTATTATACATTCCGCAGTACTTTCCGTCATGTAGAAGGCGGTAGTAAGGATGCAGGTAAGAGTAGCCAGAAGACAGGTAGTGAGGAAATCTCGGCAGCTGAGACAAAGGAACGTATCATTGCACTTTGTCTGGTATTTGCAGTAGTGATTTTCTTTTGGATGGCATTCCATCAGAATGGTTTGACATTGACTATGTTTGCTGATGAGTTTACAGCTAAAAGCTCTGTCGGTTTGGAAAGTATGGCTTTTGATGTAACCAACTTGTTATTGTGTATCTTCATCGTTTATGCTCTTTTCAGTCTGGTACAGAGCAAGACAGGAAAAGGAAAGGCTATTTCTGCATTGGTTATTGTAGCTGCCATTGGCGGACTGATTTATAAATACAGCACTTTACCTGAGTCAACAGCAGTTGCCGCACCTATTTTCCAGCAATTCAATCCCTGTTTTGTGGTAGCTCTTACTCCGGTATCTATTGCTTTGTTCAGTTATTTAGCTAAAAAAGGAAAAGAACCTTCTGCACCACGCAAGATTGCATTAGGTATGTTGGTGGCTGCTGTCGGTTTCTTGATTATGGCTATAGGTTCTTTCGGTTTGCCCAGTTCAGGCGAACAAGCTACGGCAATGGCTGACGGTACTGCTACTTTAGTTTCTCCCAATTGGTTAATTTCTACTTATCTGGTACTTACCTTTGGTGAATTGTTACTTTCTCCGATGGGTATTTCATTTGTATCGAAAGTGGCTCCTCCCAAATATAAAGGTATGATGATGGGTGGCTGGTTTGTAGCTACTGCCATTGGTAATATGTTGACAGCCGTAGGCTCATGGTTGTGGGGTACCACACTTCCTTTGTGGCAGGTATGGAGCGTATTTATCATTCTGTGTCTGATTTCGGCATTGTTCATGTTCTGTATTATGAAGAAATTGGATAGGGTAGCTTAAGAGATAGTTTGTCGGCTCTATTGCTGGCTGAATAAAGAGAAGGCTGTGTTCCGGATATTTTATCTTCGAACACAGCCTTCTTTATATCCTGTCCCGGTGCATGTCTGATAAGAGAAGAGTTTAACTGAACACCAATGCAAATGTGGTAGTCTGCCTGTCTTCTTTATAAGGCAACAATGTCAGTGTGCCACCGCTAAGTCTCATAATTTGTTTGCTCAAGCTCAGACCGATTCCGCTTCCTTCTTCTTTGGTGGTAAAGAAAGGAATAAAAATCTGTTCGGCAGCTTCGGGGTCGATCACAGGACCATTATTAGCAATCTCGATATGTACACTTTCCTGTTCGTCACAGTATGCTCTCAGGGTGATTAGTCCGTCCGGTGTATCACCAATTGCTTGAATGGCGTTTTTAAGCAGGTTAGTCACCACTTGAGCAATGAGGTTCTCGTCGGCAAAGACAATCAAATCGTCTTTCGCTTCATGCAGGGAAATGCTGATATGAGGACAAGGATGCTGATGACACGCCAGTTTTATCATTCTTTCGAGGAAGGGACGTACATAGAACAGTGAAGGTTCCGGTGAAGGAAGACGTGTCAGTTTGCGATAAGACATGACGAAATTTATCAGTCCTTTGCCTGTCGTGTGAATCGTTTCCAATCCTTGCCGCATCTCCTCGTTTTCTGCTCCCGGTAATTGCAGCAAGGTTTCACTCAACGAAGTGACGGGAGTAAGGGAGTTCATGATTTCGTGAGTTAAAACCCGGGTAAGCCGAATCCATGAATCAATCTCCCGTTCGTCCAACTCACGGTTGATATCGCTGAGAGCGATAATACGTAGTTCTTCCTCTTTGATATTTATGCCCGACACGCGTAGCGCCAGATTGATTGTACCGCGCTCCGTACTGACCTGTACTTGTGATTTATCTCCCGGAAGAGCTTCTTCCATCACTTTTTTCAGTTCGTCTGAAATGCGGGATAGTTGTTTGGTATGTGTAAAGACGTCCATTCCCAATAGTTGCGTTGCTTTTTTATTTTTTTGATAGACAGCACCTTTACTGTTGAGTACAACGATTCCTGTTTCCACGAAGTCAAGAATCAGCTCGTAATACTTCTCACGTTGGGCTGTTTCCTGTTTTACATTATATAAGATTCGCGCTATGCGGTTCAGCATCATGTTGACCAATGAATTGTCTTTGTCGGGGCTATGTTCATAGAATCGCACAGCCGGGTCGTCATTCTCAATGGCGTCAAGCAAAAATGCCACTTTTCTTGTATTATAGGTATACAGACGATGAAACCAATATATTGAAACGAAGAATAAGGGAACGACAAGGCATAACCATAACCAATTGTGGTGCATATACAGCCATAAACCGGATGTCGCCAATGCGACAACAACAAGTAGGCGGAAGATAAAAGAGGTAGTCACTTTTTTCATCATAAACCGAATTTCTTCATTTTATTATATAAGGTCTGACGCGTTATTCCCAGTTGGGCAGCCACGGCCGAAAGGTTTCCGTTACATTTTTCCATGGCTCTTTGAATCATCTGCAACTCCATTTCTTCCAATGTGGAGACGGCAGCTTCGGCAGGAGGCGTGCCGGCTTTACGGGGAAAGTGAAAATGTTCGTTATTCAATATTCCATCTTCGTTAATGATGACAGCCTTCTCAATAGCGTGCTCCAGTTCCCGAATATTCCCATACCAAGGATGCTCGCGCAGCTTGTCCTTTGCAGAAGAGGAAAGAATGATATTTCCTTTGTCATACTGCTTACAGAAACGGTCGATAAACCGTTCGGCAAGGGGGATAATATCTTCTTTTCTGTCACGTAAAGGAGGAATTTCAATATGGATGGTGTTTATTCTGTATAATAAATCCTCCCTAAACCTGCCTTTGAGTACCATCTCTTCCAAATTGCAATTAGTGGCGCAAATCAAACGGATATCTACAGGAATGGGATCATTGCTGCCCACACGCACCACACTACGCTGTTGAATGGCAGTAAGGAGCTTGGATTGCAGGTGATAAGGCAAATTGCCTATTTCGTCCAAAAAGAGAGTACCTTCATGAGCCGCTTCGAATTTTCCTTGCCGGTCGGAATGGGCGTCGGTGAACGAACCTTTCACATGCCCGAACAATTCGCTTTCAAACAAAGATTCAGTAACGGCACCCATATCCACCGTTACCATATTGCGCCGGCATCGTTCGGAAAGCGCATGGATTTCGCGTGCCAGCATTTCTTTCCCGGTACCATTCTCTCCGGTAATCAGGATATTTGCATCTGTTTGGGCTACCTTCTCTATCAGTGTCCTCAACTGTTTCATGACATTGCTTTCACCCCAATACATTGATGATACCACCCTGCGGAGTTCTGCTTTTTTCTTTCCTTTAGAACTGTTTCGGCATGTAGCTGACAGTGTATCTACCAATCGGGTATTATCCCAAGGTTTCACGATAAAATCCGCGGCTCCTTCTTTTATACCACGTACAGCCAAATCGATATCAGCGTAAGCAGTAAATAGCACGACGGGTAATGACGGTTGCATTTTTTTTATTTCGTGCAACCAGTAAAGCCCTTCATTGCCGGTATTAAGCCCACTGCTGAAGTTCATATCAAGCAATACCACCTGTGCATTCTCTTCACGCAGCACGGCAGGCAGTGTGATAGGTGAGGTGAGGGTAATGATACGTTCAAAGCTATTCTTCAACAGCAACTTAACGGCAGAAAGCACCCCTTTATTATCGTCTACCACAATTATGGTTCCTTGCATATTTATAATCTTTTGGTTTATTCTTGAAACAAAGATAAGTATTTGGCGCCTAACCTCCTAAGCAGTGTCTAATTATTAGACATAAGCTTTTGGGAATAGCAATACACCATTACTGTCTAATTATCATACACTGCTGTCTAATTATTAGACACTATCGGGGCGGAGTGAAATAACTAAAGCTCTTATTTATAGAGGACTGTGACTTTGGCACGTTTTCTGCATTATTTTTTAAGAGAACGAATAGAAACAAAAAATAAAATATGAAAGAACTTTATTATGTAATTCAGACATTGATTCATGGGCGTGGGGCTAATCTTATAAAGGTTATCTCGCTGACTCTGGGTTTGACGGTCAGTATCTTGATATTCGCGCGCGAAGCCTTCGAGTTTAATTATGATACTTGCTATGAGGATTCCGAATGTCTGGCTGCAGTGCAGATTGAATGGAATCATAACGGAGAGAAAGATACCGGCTTTATGACAATGGGTCCTATGGCCGGTGCCATAGCCGAAAGTTTTCCCAAAGAAGTGGAAAGTGCCACAACAACGCATTTCTGGTGGGGAGGGACTTCTCTTTATAAGGATGACGTTCGTTTCAGTCCGGGTGTATTGATAGCCGACAGTTGTTTCTTTAAGACAATGAGAACAAAGATATTGCAAGGGCAGGCTTCGGAAATGAATAATCCCGATATACTGTTTATCAGCCGGAGCTTGGCACAAGAAATGTTTGCCGGGACTGATCCTGTCGGCAAGGTTGTGAATTTGAATAAAAGCATGCCGATGACCATAAAAGGTGTTTATGAAGACTATCCTGAGAATTCTACATTTTATGATTTGAGGGTTATCATATCTATGGCTACCACACGAAAATATGGCTGGGACTATTGGGGGTGGAATGGAGGTGACAGTTATTTTGCTTATATTCGCTTACGCCATCCTTCCGACATAGAAACGATAAATAATCGTATAGACCAAATGCTGGAAAAATATATTCCGCAGGAAGATAAGGATAAGAATCAAACTTGGTCGCTTCGTCTGATTCCCTTTTCTGATTTAAGGCTGGCCAGAAATTATGATGGCATGGGCATTATTTGGGTATTGCTTATCTTGGCAGGTATTCTATTGTTTACTGTTACATTGAACTATGTGCTGATTTCCATTTCTTCGCTGAGCCGTCGCGCCAAGACCATTGGCGTGCACAAATGCAGTGGGGCGTCGGGCTGGGGAATCCTGAAAATGTTTTTGTGGGAAACAGGAATTCTTGTTTTTCTCTCTGTCCTATTGATGGCTTTCCTGATGCTCAATTTCAAAGAACCTCTTGAAAGAATGGCAGATGCCAGTTTAGGGGCCATGTTTACATACGAGAATCTATGGGCACCGGTTTGTGCCGTTTTATTTATCTTCATAGTGGGTGGTGTATTGCCGGGGTTGCAATTCTCAAGAATACCGGTTACACAGGTCTTTCGCCGGTATACGGAAGGCAAGACAAGCTGGAAACGTCCGTTGCTTTTCGTCCAATTTACCGGTACGGCGTTTATCTTTGCATTGTTGGCGCTTGTATTGGTGCAATCCAATCACATGACCAATATAGACCGAGGTTTCACCACAGAACGCATGGCCTTTACCTATTACTATTTCAGCAATCCTGAAAATGCACGCTCTACCTTCCAGAATTTGCCCTATGTAGAAGCTGTTGCAAGCAGCAGTCTGCCCCTATATGAAGGCATGAGTGGTTGCCATGTCACTACGGAAAGCGGAAAACAATATAGCATGCGAAACAATGAGATTGATAAAGACTATCTTCCGTTTTTGGGAATAAAATTGAAAGAAGGACGTAACCTGAAGCAGAAGGATGAAGTTGTGGTTAACCGGAAGTTCCTGGAAATCATGAATTGGAAAGAGAATCCTATCGGTCGCCAGGTTCGTAATAATGATGAAATATTGGGTACTATCGTGGGAGTGACGGAAGACTTCCGTTCATCCAATCCGGTTTTCGTACCGGAAGAACCGGTCGTATTCCAATATCGTTCTGATTTTGGTGGCTGTATTCAAGTAAAGCTGAAAGAGCCGTTTGATGAGAACTTAAAGAAACTCAATGAAGATGTGAAGAATATTTGGCCGGATGGAGATTTGAATTTTGTGTCTGAAACACGGGCAACAGAACTACAAATCAGCACTGTGGTCGATTTTCGAAGTGTTGCGCTAATGGCCACCATAACCATCCTTTTTGTTACCTTGATGGGATTGATTGGTTATATTAATGATGAGATGCAACGTCGCAGTAAGGAAATAGCCATTCGTAAGGTAAATGGGGCAGAGGCATCTTCTATTTTGCTTTTGCTTTCGAAAGATATATTTTGGACTTCAATGCCTGCGGTGTGTATCGGAACATTGGGGGCCTGGTATTTGGGAGCTTTGTGGACGGACCAGTTTTCTGAAACGGCTGAATTTCCGATATACTATTATATCCTGATAGCTTTTGTCTCTTTACTTTTTATCATTGGTTGTGTGGTGATAAAGACATGGAGAATAGCAAATGATAATCCGGTGAACAGTATTAAAAGTGAATAATTAAACAATAGAAACGAATATGATACAGATTGAGAATTTGAGTAAAGTGTTTCGCACTTCAGAAGTGGAGACCATAGCATTGAACCACGTAAACATGGAAGTCAAAGAAGGAGAATTTGTTGCTATCATGGGACCTTCCGGTTGTGGCAAATCTACTCTGCTGAATATCTTGGGATTGCTGGATAACCCAACCGAAGGAAGTTACAAGCTGATAGACAAGGAAGTGGCAGGATTGAAAGAGAAGGAGCGTACACAACTCCGCAAAGGAGTAATAGGTTTTGTCTTTCAGAGCTTCAATCTGATAGATGAGCTGAATGTGTTTGAAAATGTGGAGCTACCTTTGACTTACTTGGGTATTAAGGCGAGTGAACGCAAAGAGCGTGTCCTCGAAATATTGAAACGTATGAATCTCAGTCATCGTGCCAAGCATTTCCCTCAACAGTTATCGGGAGGTCAGCAACAGCGTGTTGCCATTGCACGTGCCGTGATAACTAATCCGAAACTGATTTTGGCGGACGAACCTACCGGTAATTTGGACTCAAAGAACGGAAGCGAAGTTATGAATTTATTGACAGAACTGAATAAAGAGGGTACCAGCATTGTTATGGTGACTCATTCACAACACGATGCAAGTTTTGCGCATCGCATTATCCATTTGTTTGATGGTAGCATTGTAGCAAACGTCAAAGAGTAACAGCCCAAGACAACACAGATGAAACAATTATATTATGCAATCCAGACGATTCTTCACGGGCGTGGAAGTAATGTGACGAAGCTCATCTCTCTTTCACTCGGACTGACTATCGGCATATTGTTATTCTCGCAAATCGCTTTTGAATTAAGCTATGAGAAGTGTTATCCCGATGCAGAACGTCTGGCTTTAGCTCGTGAACTGTTTATTGATTCTAAATCGGGAAAAATAGTGGGGGATGATGGAGATAATTATGATTATACATTATTTGCTCCTGTAGCAGCAGCGCTGGCTGAAAATCTACCCGAACAAATCGAAAGTGCCACTTGCATTTATCCCGATAATGCCTGGAATCTATATAAAGAAGACAAACTGCTGAATAACGTCAAATACTTATTGGCAGACACTTGCTTTTTCCAGACTTTGGGCATTCCGATGCTGAAAGGTAATGTGAAAGATATGGCTGTACCCGGTTCGGGTTATGTGTCCGAACGTTTTGCACGTAAATGCTTTGGCGATGAAGACCCGATAGGGAAAACACTTACATTGGATAAGCAAATCGAAGTGACAATACGGGGAGTATACAAGGAAATTCCGAAAAACACTATCTTTTATTGTGATTTGGTAATCTCTATCCATAACAAAGACGGTTATATAGCAGGTTATGGATGGAAAGGTAATGATGTATTTCTTTCATTATTGCGTTTGCGCAATGCTTCCGATATTGAAGTTGTGAATAAAAGGATTCAGAGTGTGATAGAGAAATATACATCAACCGACTTTTATAATTTTATCTGTGAGTATAGTGCTATTCCGCTGGTTAACTACCATTTGGAAAGTTTGGATACAGTCAAACGTCTTGTTATATACGGCTTCTTGGGGTTTGCTATTTTCTTTGTTGCTATCATGAACTATATGCTGATTGCTATTGCTGCCATGAGTCGTCGAGCTAAAATGGTTGGTGTACATAAGTGTAGCGGAGCAAGTACCGGTAATGTTTTCGGGATGTTCATGATGGAGACAGGTATCATTGTTCTTCTATCCGTTGTCATCAGTTTATTCATAATAATCAATGCACAAGAGGTTATAGAAGATTTGCTCTCAGTTACTTTGCCTGCCCTTTTCACATGGGAAACTTTATGGGTACCTGCATTAACCATTCTTGTCTTGTTTGTGCTGACAGGAGTATTGCCGGGAAGATTGTTTGCACGCATTCCCGTCACGCAGGTGTTCCGACGATATACGAATGCCAAAAAAGGCTGGAAACGTTCTTTGCTATTTGTACAGTTTACAGGAGTCTCCTTTGTATTAGGTTTATTATTGGTAACCTTGTTGCAATATAATCATTTGATGAACCGCGATATGGGAATAAAAGTTCCGGGACTGGTTGCGGCTAATGTCTCTCTTCAACCGGAAGAAGCTGAAAACATAGCCGACAATATCCGCCGTCAGCCTATGGTGGAAAGTGTTGCACGCTCTACTTGCAATGTAATCGGTGAGTATTGGACACGTCCGCTAGTTAGTAACAGTGGAGAACGTATTGGAAACTTGAATTGGAATTCGTGTACTTCCGATTATACGGATGTAATGGGAATAAAGATAATAGAAGGAAGTCCGATGAAGAATCCGGGAGACTTGCTGGTTAATGAGGAAGTGGTGCGTTTGATGAAATGGTCGGATGGAGCCGTTGGAAAGAGATTGAATAATTTTTCTAAAGCAGGAACCATTGTCGGTGTGTTTCGTGATGTGCGTAACTTTACCTTTCTTCATGAACAGTCGCCTATTGCCTTACTTTGTGTCAAAGATGCGAGCAACACCTTTAACGTCCGCCTGAAACAACCGTATGTGGAGAATAAGAAAAAACTGGATGAATTTGTAGCCAAGACCTATCCGAATGTTTCCTTGCAGTTTCAATTGGTAAGCAATATGTTGGATACGGTTTATAAAGATGTCTATCGTTTCCGTAATTCTGTGTGGATTACTTCGGGATTCATTCTTCTTATTGTTATTATGGGTGTGATAGGCTATGTGAATGACGAAACTCAACGCCGTTCCAAAGAAATTGCCATTCGCAAAGTGAATGGTGCGGAAGCTATCGGTATTCTTCGCTTATTGATTCGTGACATATTGAATGTATCGATACCTTCTGTATGTATAGGAACTTTAATAGCTTATTCTACCGGACGAGTATGGCTTGAACAATTTCCGGAACAGATAAATTTGAATGTTTTATATTTTATTGGAGTTGCTTTGTTCGTAATGTTTCTTGTTGTGGCCTGTGTGGTAATCAGAGCGTGGCGCATTGCTAATGAAAATCCGGTAAAGAGTATCAAATCAGAATAAATTAGTAATTAGTATTGAGTAGTCATAAATAAAACACCATAATGCAATGAAACAATTGAAATATGCTATCCAAAATGTCATTCGTGGAAAAGGTTCAAATATAGTCAAAGTGGTATCCATTACTTTAGGTTTGCTTGTATCCGTTATCTTGATTGCTAAAGTAGCATACGAATTGAGCTATGATAATTTTTACCGGGACAACGAACAGCTGTATGTGGTAAAAACAGGGTGGGATGGTGGAAAGCCGCTTCATGGCAATAACATTTATCCTACTGCTGCTGCGATTGCCCGGCACTTTTCCGCTCAAGTGGAAAGTTTTACGACAGTAACAGAGGCTTATGGGAAGATGTCTCATGGAAATAAAGCTTATAGGGAAACTGTTCTTATGGTCGATTCTGCTTTTTTTCAAACAATGGGGCTTCCTTTATACAAAGGCAATGCGCTTGATTTAGCTAACCCGGATATGATATTCTTGTCCGAATCCTTTGCCAAAGAGGTTTTCGGAAGTGATGGCGCGGTAGGAAAAACATTGTTATACAATATTGGTGGAGATTATCAGCCTTTTATAGTCAAAGGTATTTATGCCGATATCCCTCTGAATACCACATTATATCGCCCGAAAGCCGTTATCTCTATTGCCAATCGCACGAAATATTACAAAGGCGGATTGGGATGGAACACCGGTGGCAATTATCAGGCTTTTGTCCGCCTGAAGCATTCAAAAGCAGATGCGGAAATTATCAATAAAGGTATAACGTCTATCATCATGAGCCAATATATGCCCATGGACCACTATGGAAAGTTTGGAGTAAAAGGTATTGAGGTAATGGTTTCTCCATTGCGCGGACTGCATCTCGACAATTGGAATACAGTGAAAATGCTTTATATTATGGGTATACTTGCAATAGCATTACTGTTCACCGCAACATTAAATTACGTGCTTATTTCTCTCTCTTCGCTGGCTTACCGTGCCAAAGCCATTGGCGTACACAAATGCAATGGGGCAGGTACAGGAGGCATATTCGGAATGTTTTTGTGGGAAACAGCCATAATCGTATGTATATCTTTAGCTTTGATTGCTTTTATCATTCTCAATTTCAATGAAAAAATAGAAGAACTGATTCAGACACCTGTCGGAGAACTGTTTAGCTTGCAAAACATTTGGGCTCCTGCTTTGGTGGTGCTGTTTCTGTTCTTCATAGGAGGTATCATGCCGGGACGGTTCTTTTCTTCAATTCCTGTTACCCAGGTTTTCCGCCAATACACTGAAAACAAGAAACGCTGGAAGTATCCGTTACTTTTTGTGCAATTTGCAGGTACGGCATTCTTAGTCGGGATGACGTGTGTAGTCTTTTCTCAATACCATTATACGATGTCAAAAGATTTAGGCTACAATATGGAACGGTTGGCGTCTGTTTATGATTCGTATGAGCATGTGGACAACACACTCAGTTTGCTTCATAACCTGCCATACGTGGAAGGGGCTGCTACGGCAGAAGCCGGAATGTTGGGATTTCCGTCTCCTTATCCGGTGAATGACAATAGTGGCAATATGATTTTTTCTCCGCGCCTGACTTTCTTTGACAGGGAGTTCTTTAATTTTATAGGGATGAGGTTAAAAACGGGAAAAGCACCGACAGCCGAAGGGGAAATACTAGTCAACGAAGAATTTGTGCGTGCCATGAAGTGGGACAATAACGGAGTAGGTGAGTATGTACCCGAACATGGTACGGTGACAGGTATATTGGATGGGTTCAGATTTATTGATGCGGCACAAATGGAGCCGGTCGAGATTCGTTGGAGCAGCGGACGTGGCAATGTAATGCATGTGAGGCTGAAAGAACCGTTTGATGATAACCTCAAACGCTTGAACGAAGAAATGAAGAAACTTTATCCGCAAGATAATGTACAGTTTACCTCTTATGCAAAACAGATGGAACGTTCTTTCCATTCAGAACGCGTTTTTCGGGATTCTATCATTTTGGCAACCATTGCTATCTTAGCCATCACACTGATGGGATTGGTAGGTTATATTAATGATGAGATACGGCGTCGGAGTAAGGAAATTGCCATCCGCAAGATTAATGGGGCAGAAGTGAAAGGCATTTTGCTGATGTTGTCAACAGATGTCATCCGTATCGCTGTACCGGCCATATTGATAGGCGTTGTTCTTTCGCACTATACAGGAATGGTATGGAAGTCGCAGTTTCGGGATGTAATGACTACCGATTGGCTGTTTTATACAGGTGTATTCATCGTTGTATTGGCGTTCATCGTGGGTTGTGTGATTATCAAGTCATGGCGGATAGCCAACGAAAATCCCATTCTCAGTCTGAAGAACGAATAACCTTATCTACATTATCAAAGAAAGTACTGATATGGAAACGAGGCGACTGCCTTTTGACAGCCACCTCGTTCTTTTTCCTAATACCTTCCTTTAAAATAAACTTCTGTACCGTCAAGCAAACCACTTAGTGTATTGTCGCTCATCCAGATGCGTTCAAAATAAGAGACGTCATCCGGTCCGTATTTCATACGGATACATGTTTGTGTATTGTTATCCCAATTCCAATCAAAGTAATATATGTCTTCAGTTACGCAGCCATCTCGATACTCCACTCGTATATAGTCTTTTCCGGTCCGATTTTCATAAAAGTCCAATCGCTGGGTGTAATATTTTCCATCTTGCTCCCAACTTTCCTGCCATGTACGGCTGCACAGTTCATGTGTCTTTCTATAATATACCTCACTATAATCATCATTATCATACCAGCTATCTATTTCTACTTCGCATGAAGTCAAACTAAGCATGGTTAGGACAAATACCAATAGACCGAAGCATTCTCTTATCTTTGTTTTCATAATCCATTTGATTTTAGTTTACTGTTTTTTTCTTATACTGCAAAAATAGGTGGGGAAAATGATACTATAAAGAGAATATTACTATTTATATAGGGAATTTCCCTATTTGCAAGAGGGATTTACGAATTTTAGATAAGAGGAAAGAAGAATCCGTAATCGAGGTTATTTTATCTGTAAATTATCTACAGAAATTATTGGCGGATAGTTTATCTTTGCCGTTGGAAAAGAAACAAAAATAACTCTTAAAATACGAATTATGGCAAAGAAAGTGCTGATATTATCTTCCAGTCCGCGTCGTGGCGGAAATTCTGATACATTGTGTGACGAATTTATGCGTGGAGCAATGGAGTCAGGCAATGAAGTGGAAAAGATATTTCTACGTGATAAAATAATAAATTACTGTACCGGGTGTAGCACATGCAGCCGTTACAATAAGCCTTGTCCGCAAAAAGATGATACTGCTGAAATATTGGAAAAAATGATAAGGGCAGATGTGATAGTAATGGCAACTCCGGTTTATTTCTACACGATGAGTGCTCAAATGAAGACTTTGATAGACCGTTGCTGCGGACGTTATACAGAAATGGGTAACAAAGAGTTTTATTTTATTGCCACTGCTGCAGAAGGAGACCGGAAACTGATGGAACGTACTATTGATACTTTCCAAGGATTTTTAGATTGCTTGGAGAATCCGGTTATTAAAGGGGTTGTGTATGGAGCAGGTGTTTGGCATACAGGAGAAATAAATGATAAGCCGGCGATGCGGGAAGCTTATGAGATGGGCAGACATTGTTTGGAAAGTTGATGAGGATTTTCATCTCTCTCAAAAAGACTTAGGACTTTCTGAAAGACTTTGGGAAGTATATCGTTCTACATAACAAACATACTAAAAAAAGGTCAGGCGATAATATCTTGTGATAAAGGTTAACCGCCTGACCTTTTTTAATATTTAGCTATTTTTTAAGCTTCTTCTACCGCTGCCTGCGCCGCGGTGAATGAGAAGTTTAACGTGTTGATTATCAAATGAAATTGTTAAGGACTGTCAACATCCGATATGCAGGTGTTCACACGTTATGCGCGTTCTGCACGTGGGCATTTAATCAGACAATCTTTTATGCTAAGATACTAACCATTTTTGGGGTATCAAGCGTAAAATCTGGTCAACATCTTTTGCTCTTGCTGTGCTATCTGCTTGTTGGTTCCAGTTCATTACGATTATTCACTTATCTATGGTAATCACGTCATATATGATCTAATTTTAAGTTCAACATTTATCGGTCAACATTACGTATCGCGAGCTATCTTCTTTGCAGAGCTTATGTGCAATAGGTATTTCAATTAAAAGAAAAGTTCCAGATTCAGACGATCTCCGAGTTTAGGTTTAAGTTTAGATGTTCTTATATATATAATAAGGAAGGTAAACCTACATCATAGGTTTTTGAGTTTAAAATCTATGAGTTTAGAGCAACATGTATATATACATGGGCTAACGTAAACCTTAAACCGATCTTGCCATACAAGTTTACGCAGGACTTTCTACCCAACTTTCTCTTTTAACCGAAAAAAAGAAGAAGCAAGTTTATCTTGCTCCTCCCCTTCTTTATGTGTGAGTTCAATGTCTTTTCTCGAAACGTTATTTTCCTGCCATTAGATACGAACAATACTTGCCAAGCAGGTTTGATAGTGGCAGATCATCCTTCAGGTAACGTTCTGCATCAAGTTTGAGCAGTCTTTCACGAACCTGCTTCTTTCCTTTGAACAAAGCACAAAGGTATGGAATGCCTTTTTCTTCCGTAATGGTCACATCGGCAAAGAACTGAGTCAGATCTTCGGCATCATAGACGATGGAATAGCTTGGACGCTTTGCTCCAGGTATGTCTATAACCAGAATGTTTTTTTCGACCAAGTCTTGAATATCACGAATGGCTGTGTCCTTCGAGCATTTTGCCAACGATGCCCATGTCTTTGAAGTTATCTTCGACTCATAGCCATCGAGGAATAGATTCAGCATCTCTGTTTGACGCTCTGTCATAGGAATTGATGAAGCCTTTTGCCAGAAGAAACTCTTGTTCAGTATAGAAGTTACAATAGCTTCAGCTTCATCAAGTGCATCGATGAGCTTTTGAAGATACCATACCAACCATTCTGTTAGATCACCATCACCATGCTGCATTTTTTCCAGAATGTCGTAATAGTGATTCTTGTCTTTATTGATCTGTGATGAGATATTATAGAAGCGATAGTCGCTCTTCTCTCCACGAGCTAGCTGCATATCAGAAAGTATGCGAGCCAATCTTCCGTTGCCATCTTCAAATGGGTGGATGCTGACAAACCAAAAGTGGGCTACGGCAGAGCGAATGACGCTGCTGACCGGCTCTTCACTGTCAAACCATGCAAGGAAACGTTCCATCTCGCCTTCTACTCGGTCCGGTGAAGGGGCGATGTAGTGAATCTTCTCACGTCCAAACATACCACTGATGATATGCTCCTCGTTACTGCGGTACTTGCCGACCTCAATCTGACTGCCTTCGCTGAAACCAGACGGAAAGAACGCTGCTTGCCAAGCACATAGTTTTTTCTTGCTCAAAGGCTGGTCGTAGTTCTGAACCGCTTCGAGCGTTACGTTTACAACCGAATCTATATAATGCGAAGGAGCTGTATACTTTACGTTCTCTATCCCCAGTCGTCTGGCGATTGAAGAACGTACATCATCTACATTCAAGCGAATGCCCTCAATTTCTGACGAATAAACTACGTCATAGGTCAAGTTCTCTGCCATAGCTCTTAGCTTGCTATCAAACCCCAACGAACTTAACCTTCCAGAGAGTAACCCTTGCTTGCGGCAAACCAACTCCTGAAGGAGCGACACCTGCGAAGCGTCCCAACGGAAGTCTGTCCAATTATCTCTTTCGTGTATATACATAATGAAAACTTTTAATGCTACATTATTCTGCGATTAACGTCGCAAATTCTGCGACAAAATTAAGCATTTTTTGTCGAATAACTAAAGGAAGAGATAAAATAACGCAATTTTTGCGACGATTTAAGCTGTCTTTTGACTGATTGGAAAGTTTTGGAAGCAAAATCTACTTCTTGATCTTGATAAAATTATGTTGCAAAGGTACATGATTCTTCAAGCAATGCAAGAACATACCTACGGTTCATGAAGAAATCTCCACACCGTTGGGTAGTATTTCAACTATATGAGTAGGCAACAACAGATTTCACCAACAATCACCTGATAACTCCTGAGCTTCAGGCAACGTTCACGGGTCACGAACTCTATTCCCAGGACGGAAAGAAGAAGGATGCTACCTGCATCGCAGTGTTTCACATCGGCAACTTTCGCTGGTACGTACTCGAAGGACAGCAAGAAGGAAACGACTTCATCCTCTACGGCATCGTGTTAGGTCTCATTGTTGCCATATCGTTCTATGTCTTTATTATGTTATTCTTTAAATTTATTCCAAACAGCTTCCAATGTCTTAACTTTCTGTCATATCATCAATTACGGCTCTAAACACGCTCTAAACACCCAACGAAAAGCACAACAACATTCTCTAAACATTTGCGTTTATTACGCTCATTTTCCGTGCGGAATGAACGTACCTTTTAAAAATACAATAGGCGGTAAGCCTTTGTAAATGAAAAGCATACCGCCTATTTTTTGAGTATCAGCTATATCGTGCTATTCCTCGATTGCAGCCTGCGCCGTTTCAATATAGATTTGATATTCAATTATTTCGGTTTTAGGTGTAAGCCTACAGTAAGCGAATATTTATCTAATATTGTTTTAACTGAGGGAGTTACCCCTCTATAGCTGCTTGAGTCTCATTAATATAAATCTAATACTCAGATACTTAAATACTCATTGTAAGCTATTTGTAAGCGAATATTGATTTAATATTGTTTTAACCTTTCTCTAAAGGCACTAATATGGCAACATTCTTAATTTTCAGACTCCTACATATTAATATAGGGTTCATTACACTACTTTTAGATGCTAAACTAACCTGCTCTTTATACATGTTAGTTATAATTGTATCTTTCCGTTATCCCCCCCCCTTTCTTTTAATAGTCTTATGATTTCGTCTTTATCATTCAAGTTGGAATCAAGACGGTTTATCTGCGTATTCAAATTATCAATCTGTTCTTTTAATAGCTTGATAGTTTCTTTTTGAGATTCAACGACAGCCTGTTCTTTGGAAAGCTGTGTCGCAAGTTCATTATCACCAATAGTATTATTGGCGTTTCCGTTCAATGTGACAGCCGCAAGGTATGCGGAAATTTGATGTGACATCGAACAGAACAGTGCGAAGAAATTATAATCCAAGGCTTGGCTCACTTTGGCAAGTTTATTGGTTTCCATTGTTTCCCGTTCAAGGATGCGATTGATATGCTGCTGGGGCACACCAATCCTACGGCCGAGTTCAGACTTACTAAGCCCAAGCTCGTTGCGGCGTTTGTCAATCGCTTGCCCAATATGCACCAATTTTATGTCTATATCCATAATAGAATCATCAATTATTAAAGATTAAATAGAAACTATCAAATAAATATTTGGCTATATAAACCTTTTTGTGTTACTTTGCGAACATTAAAACTCACTTTATTGAGTGCAAAGTTAAACATTAAATATTAAACATCCAAAGATTATGGTAGAAAACTTGGAAAAAATCCGTCCTGCCCTCACCGCCCTCGAAGTCGGCGATGCTGTCGTGTTCCCTATCTCACGTCTGAAAAGCGTCCGTACCCAAGCCTCAGAACTGGGTGCTATCTTCAATCGCAGATTCAAAACGAAAACCAACCGCGAGAACCAGACAATTACCGTTTCACGAATCTCTTAAAATCCAAAGTTATGTAGTATGGCATCATTTCAGTTTATGGATCACCTTATATCCTATGACACATTCATTAACGACCTTTCCGCCCGAATTGTCAAGTTGTTGAAATCAGACAACAATGACCCTGAGTTCATAAGCCAGCGCAAGGCTTATGAACTATTCGGGCGTAGAAATGTAGAGCGTTGGAAACAACAAGGGAAAGTGGTATCTTACAAACGTCCGGGAAAAGTTGAATACAGGACTGCCGACCTTCGACTTCTTCAACGTACCACCCAGGATTATTTCAATAAATCCATTAAAAAGTAAAGAAAGAGTATAATGCGCCAAAGAAATAAACATTATTATGGCTACATTTTGAGCAATAATCATTTCATAGGCAGTCATAGCAAAATTCTTCCATTGGGTCGCAAATAGTATTACAATCGGAATATGTTCGGTTTATAGACAAACCGGAATATTCATAATAAATGTCTTTAGATGAAAGAATTAAGACCGACATGTAACCCAAACGGCATTTATTCCGTCAAACAGACCTGTGCCGAATTGGGTATCAGCAACAAGACGCTGTACAAATACAAAGAGTGTGGTTATATCAGACCGATTAACCCCACTAATGTTTGCCGCCCTAAATACACCGGACAATCAATCATTGATTGCTGGGACATTGTGAGTAAGTCATGATTAGCGAGTCCACCATAAACAAAGTCAGGAATCTTCCCATCGAAAATGTCCTCAAACCATACGTTGAACTTTCAAAAAAGGGTTTGACGTTAATGGGCTTGTGCCCTTTCCATTCGGAACGGACTGCCTCATTTTCCGTGACTGCCCATAAGAATCTTTTCCACTGTTTCAGTTGTAACCGTGGCGGTGATGCCATTACCTTTATCATGGAAAAGGAGATCCTTTCTTTTGGGGAGGCTATAAAGTTCATAGCAAAGAACCACAATATCCCCATCGAGTACATAGATGAAGAACAAACGGATGAGCAGAGAGCCGAGACCAGACACAGGGAGTCTTTGTTCGTTATCTTGGATTGCATCCAAAAATACTTCTTGGAGAATCTGAGAACAAACATGGATGATGAAAGTCGGATGGCTCGTGATTACGCTTATGGCAGATGGACGGAAGAGTTCTGCTCCACAGCAGGAATAGGCTATGCTCCTAAAAACGGGCATGACTTCATTGATTATTGCCGTAATAAATCTCTCAATGAAGAAGCCTTGTTTGAATTGGGACTGTTCAAACGTGGCGAAGATGGTAGTGTGTATGCGATGTTTCGTCACCGTATCATGATTCCGATACGGAATAAATGGGGACGCATCATCGCTTACACCGCACGGTACATCGGTGAAAACAAGAATACTCCCAAATACATCAATTCGGCAACCAGTATTCTTTATTCCAAAAGGGAAACGCTGTTCGGTATTGACCGCGCCTATCGTCAACGTGACACGGATTATTATATTATCGTAGAAGGTGCGCCGGATGTGCTTCGGATGCAGCAGGTGGGTTACGACAACACGGTAGCCGCACTGGGTACTTCATGGAGTGAAAGCCAGTTCGACCAATTGAAAGTATACACTTCGTCTTTGTGCTTCATTCCGGATTCGGATATGGCGGATGGAAAGACTTTCGGGCCGGGCTTTGAAGCGGTCATGGCAAACGGAGCCACCGCCATCAGGAAGGGATTCTATGTAACCGTAAGGGAATTGCCCTTCGCTCAAACTGTCAGTGATGATGCCAGGCAACAAAAGAACGATGCAGACAGCTATATCCATTGCAAAGACGATTACATATCTTTGAAGGAAAAGCATTTCATCGTATGGCTTGCCCAAAAGCGTTTCTTGGTAGCCGGTTCGCTGATGGAAGAACGGAAGTATGTAGCAGAGATAGCCGACCTGCTCCGCTACATCAAAGACCAGTTGGTGTTTGACCAATGTATCGAGCAACTGGCGAAACTTCACGGCAAGGTAAAACTTTGGCGTGATGCTGTGGCGCAAGCCCGTGGAGAGGCGAAGAAGAAGAGTGAGAAAGCATCCTCCATGAATGATTTGCAACGTGAAGCGGAACTGTTGCGCCAATTTGGGTTGTTTATCAGGGAGAACTGCTACTACTCCACCGGAGAAGAGGATGAAGATCCGGCCAGAATATCCAACTTCATCATGGATCCGCTATTCCACATCGAAGATGAAAGCAACGGTACTCGTATTTTTCGTATGCGGAATATGTACAACGTGTGCCGTGTCGTTGAACTGAAGGAGTCCGAATTATGTTCATTGAGCAACTTCCAGCAGAAAGTCGGCTCGTTGGGCAACTACGTTTGGCTTGCCAAGATTGACAAGCTCAACCGTGTCAAAGAATACCTCTATTCAAAAACAGACACGGCGGAACGCATCCGGAAATTGGGTTGGAACGCAAATGAAGATTTCTTTGCTTTCGGTAACGGCATCTTGACTGACGGCACGTTCAAACCAGTCGATGACTTGGGGATTGTACGGGGCATCAATGGAAAAGCCTTCTACATCCCGGCAACCTCCAAAATCTATCTCCACAATCAGGAGATATTCCAGTTTGAACGATTAATGATTCATGAAAACAGAAACGGAGTAAGACTTTTTGATTTTGTATCAAGACTGACGGATGTATTTGGAGAGAATGCAAGAATAGCTTTTTGCTACTTGTTATCGACTCTTTTCCGGGACATTGTCTTTCACCGTACCCGTCATTTCCCCATACTCAACCTGTTCGGTGAAAAAGGAACGGGTAAAACCACGTTGGCGACATCGCTCCAGTCGTTCTTTTTACACAGTATCGATCCACCCAATTTGGGTGTAACATCGGTACCGGCCATGAACGACCGGGTATCTCAGGCTGTCAATACATTGGTGGTATTGGACGAGTACAAGAACGACCTTGACATTCGTAAGATAGCCTACCTCAAAGGACTTTGGGGAGGTGGTGGACAGACAAAGAAGAACACCAATACAGATGGCATGGCTGCACAAACCATTGTCACCACAGGTGTAGCCCTTTGCGGACAGGACAAGCCCACCCAAGACATGGCACTCTACACCCGTGTCCTCTTCTTGGCTTTCTCAAAGACTTCGTTCAGCCAACAGGAGAAGCGGCAGTATGAGGATTTGGTTTCTACCTGCAATCTCGGTTTGACGCATCTGACCATTGAGATATTAAGCCATCGCGGGCTATTTGAGAAAAATTTCCCGGAAATCTACTCCATCACCAAACGTGAGCTGGCTACCAAACTGGAAAATGAAGTCATCCATGACCGTATTTTCGGTAACTGGGTCATCCCTTTGGCCACCTTTCGCACCTTGGAAACCGTCATTGATGTGCCGTTCAGTTATGCCGAACTGTTTGATACGGCCATTCGTGGAGTACGCAATCAAAATGAACTGGCACAAGAGAGTTCCGAAGTGGCAGACTTTTGGAATATGCTTCAGGGATTCCAGACATCAGGGAAATGTATCGAACAGGCACATTACCGTATCCGATATTTGAAAGCATTTCGTCCTCTCTCAGCCAGAGAAGATATAGAGTTTCAGGAGGCACGTCCTATCCTCTATCTGAATACGGCAGCAGTGGCTTCATTGTTCAACAGCCGGAACATGAATACCACCGCGAATCGTTCCAACTGGTCTACCATCATATCCTATCTGAAATCGCACTCCTCTTTCTTGGGCTTGAAACAAGACCGTTTCACCATCCTGCTACCGAGCGGATTGCCGGACTATTCGTTTGAACTGATTAATGGTGAGCAAGTGAAGAAAGTGAAAGTCAACCGTCCCAAAGCTCTGTGTTTTGATTACCTACAACTGAAAGACTCTTTTGGATTGGATTTGGAAACGGAAGTAGTGGCAGATACCCAAGATTCAGAAGATATGTAAAGGCCATTATTGAAAATGCGTATTGAATTATTCAAAAAACACTGTCCCAACACAGGAAACAGAATGGCAGATACTAATAAATGAGAAATATTCACGAAATATGATACCAAAACCAATTATATTCGCTACCTTTGTGCAAACGTTAAACCCGAATGCAATGTTAGTAAACTTCACTTTCCAGAATTTTCGTTCATTCAGAGACGAAAAAACGCTCAGTATGGAAGCCGGTTCAATCAAGGAATTGAAAGAATCTGTTATCCAAAAGGAATCTTATCGCTTGCTGCCGACTGCCGTGATGTACGGTGCCAATTCGAGCGGAAAGAGCAATGTGCTGCTGGCCTTGATGACCATGAGAAGTGTCTTGCTGGGCAGTGTCCGTCTGAACCCTACTGATGAATTATATTTTCAGCCTTTCAAATTGGATTTGACCTCGGCCAATGCTCCGACTTCTTTTGAAATCCAATTCCTGCTGGACGATGTAAAATATCGGTATGGATTTGATTATGACAAGACACATATTTGTAAGGAGTGGCTGTATGAGAAGTGTGCCGGACAACGTGAGTTCAACCTGTTCCTGCGTGTGGACAATGAATTTGAAGTGTCCAAGACCCGTTTCCCGGAAGGACTGGGTAAAGAGGGAGCCACGCCCTCCAATCGTCTGTTCGTCTCGTTGGTGGCTCAATTAAACGGTGCAAAATCCATGCGCATCTTGGACTGGTTCAATAATTGCAATTACCTTTCAGGAATGGACAGCCAAGGATATGAAGGTTTCACTCTCCAAATGTTCAGTAACCGTTTGGAGGGATGCAAGCAGGCTTTGGAATTTTTCCATCATGCCCAACTCGGTTTTAACGAGCTGTTGGTTACTGAAAAGTCATTCTCTGACGAGAGTCTTTCCGGCAAGATGCAAATTCCTGAAGCGTTGCGTTCCAAGTTGGTGGAAGAACTGAAGGGTAAAAAGATAATGGAAGCCAAGACTACCCATAACATCTATGATGAAGAAGGCAATGTAAGCGGAATCGGCACGTTTGACAAGGACGAGATGGAATCGGAAGGCACGAAAAAGGTTATCGAAATGTCCGGTCCCATTTTTGACACGCTCAGATTAGGCAAAGTGCTGATTGTTGACGAACTGGATGCCAAATTACATCCCCTTCTCACCCGTAGCATCCTTCAACTGTTTATGAACCCTGAGACTAACCCCCACGGCGCCCAGCTCATTTTTGCCACTCACGATACCAATCTGCTCAATCTTGCTTACCTGCGTCGTGATCAGATTTGGTTTACCGAGAAAGACAAGACTGAATCGTCCGACCTTTATTCCTTGCTTGAGTTCAAGGACGAAAACGGTACGAAAATCCGAAATGACCGAAGTGTGCAAAAGGATTATATCAACGGACGTTATGGAGCTATCCCTTTCCTGAATTAAAATGATATTATCATGGGATTATTACCGAAATATAAGATTGAAGAACTCAAACGTGAGAAACGGGAAGCCAAGGCAGCCAAGAAACGTAAGGAAAACACCCGCTCAAAAATTGTGCGTTTCTTGATTGTCTGTGAAGGCTCACGTACCGAACCTAACTATTTTCAGGCATTGGTCAGAGACAGGTATTCGGAAGTCCGGGATGAAAAAATAGTAGGTGAAGGCAAATCGACCTGTGCACTCGTAAAACGGACACTCCAAATCAAGGATGAACTGGAACGCAAGCGTCAGTTGCCATTCGACCGTGTCTGGGTGGTTTTTGACAAGGATGATTTTACGGACTTCAATGAAGCCATCAAGTTGGCCGCATCCTATTCGTTTCAAAGCGCATGGACAAATGAAGCTTTTGAACTTTGGTATTTCTTACATTTCCAATATCTGGATGCAGGCATCAGCCGACATGACTACATCGAAAAATTGCAAAGTGAAATACGGAAGCATCCCGGATATGAAAACTATGAATACAAGAAGAATGACGCATCTGTCTATAAGATGCTGACAACTATCGGTAATGAAGATTTGGCCAAGCGGTATGCAGAACGGCTTCGTTCCTTCTTTGAAGGTGATGAAGACTATAAGGAACATAAGCCATGCACAACGGTTGATTTGCTTGTAACGGAATTGGAAAATCCGGAAAAGCTCCTGTAATATCAAGGTTTATCAGATGATTTTCAGATAAGTAAATTAAAGTGCGGTTCCTGCAATACAATTACAGGAGTCGCACTTTAATTTTCAAAAAGACATAAGGCCGTTCGTTTATACGCTTATTTTCAACCTTCCATCATCTATACAGATTGATTACATCCATCCCTTTGTGCCGGGCTTCCCTACAAGTATAATATGTGCCACCTTTTGGCTTGCCGTCAAAGTAGGCTATTACACCACAAGAGTGCGCCAGCATATAGTCGTTTCTTCTGAGCAAGCATCCTTGATAATATCGTTCACTCAAAACGATGACCTTATCCGCTTGGGCGATAAGCTGCCTATATCTCCTTTGTTCAATGGCAGACCATCGGTTGGACTGCCCACGAAAGGGAACGGCTGCTATCAGCCGAATATTGGGCAGCTCCACTTTGAGGGAAAGGATTGTTTCAGCAGCCAACATATCAAACCCCAAAGCCATGCCGCAATAGAAATTGCGTTTACCATGTTTGTAAGCATGAGAAATGGCTGTCCTTAGCCGTTCTCTCACTCTATCCATCTGGGACACCGGAATATTCCGATGCCCCGTAAAGGCTATGGACTCAGCCTTTTTCAGTTCATGTGTTTCCATATTCATTTTACCTTATAATGGGTTCTTGCCAAGAAGATGCCGCCAATCACGTTCGCACCGAAACTTTCAAGTTGGTTGGCATAAGTGGCATAGCTGATGCCTCGTGAGATAACATCGTCAAAAGCGATGATAGTCTTGCCGTTGAACCATTCTTCATCAAACTCTATGATGTTCACCTTGCGGATTTCCTTCTCTAATTTCCGATTTTCGTGTATTGCCAACCGCTCACCGCACACCCTTACATGGTCGTAGCCATTGACAGCACCGGATAGTTCGCACACCCTTTCACAAAACGCTTTGTAACGGAGTTCGTTCTTCTGACGTGTCGATGCCGGAACAGGAACAAAAACGATGTCCCGACACGAATTGCCATATTGCGCCACCATACTTGATGCAGTCATTTGCGCCACTGTTTCAAAGGCTCTTCCATCCTTGAAGTCATAAACCATTTGCCTGTCGGCGACTTCCTTTTCACCCACGTTTCGGATGCGTTTGGGGAAATATTTGCAGAACCATGTCTGCGGCTTTTCCAATTGCTTTCTGATTGTATCGTCCATTTGTGCCATACATTCTGATTGTTTTTCCCTTTTGTCTGCAAGTTTTCAGCTTGCCCGAAGGGATATTTTTTGCTTTTCAGAATGCAGGCAGTCAATAAGGCAAATCAAGGAGTGGAAAATACGCTCAACTTGATTGAGGAAGATTTTGTACTACGGATTTGATGTTTGATGATGCCTGTGGCAACTTTGCAAAACAATATCCGGAGAGGCACAGATGAACAGATGGAACATGACACTTTCATTACCTTTCCATTCACGAACATCTGCTTGACAAAAACATTCCTCGGAATATAAAATGTGCACATTTTGAGGTTGACAGCGTTGACAAACCACAATCTACTGTGTATCAACCATATCAATCTCCAAGCCTACGTTGACAAACGTTGACAAGCGTTGACAAAATCAGGAGCCAATCAAAATATCGGAGCCAAGTGTTGACAAACCATGAGTCAGATTTCTTATTCTTTCTTTTCTTAGAAAGAAGGAATATATTGTATTACAGGGACTTTCGTACAGCCTTCGTTACCTGATTTGAGGCTGTCACCTTTGTCAACGCTGTCAACCCTGAAATATATGCCTTTTTCTATCCGGGAAAAACACATAGCCCTATTGTCATCTTCGCTAATGGGGCAAATCATTATACGAATTGAGTGGAAGTCCCTCAAATTCCTACAAAATCCCATGATTTCCCACATTTTCCCATGTTTAACCTCTTGTGGAAGCTACTCACCATCAGTAACTTTACAAGAAAAACGAATTATGGTGATACGGAGATTCATAAATGAGATAGAACCGGAACAGGCTTATTCCATCAGTAGGGCAGCACGTTACCTTGGCGTTCACCGGTGTACAATCTATGCCTATATCAACCACCCGGTTTGCCCGCTACCTTTTATCAAAGTGGCGGGAACAGGGAAGCTCATGTTTAACGGAAGCGATTTGATTGTCTACAAAGCAGCAGGCCTTCCCAAGAGGGGACGCAAGCGGAAGAACGGAATCAGTTAATTCCGTTCTTTGGAAGTGTTGCCCATACCGGCTTTCCGCTTATGGATTCGGAGAGTTCACAAGCAAGCAGCCACGCTTCGGTGCGGATGCCCTCCATATCTGCAACGGCCTGCAAATATCGGCTTGCTGCCAGCCCTCCCGACTTTATCATCCATTCTTCGGCACAGATTTCAGGTTCGATAGCATCCACGAAAGAAACGATTTCGGAAACAAGGCTTTCCGTCTTATCGTCTGTTATCTCAGCGGTGAAACTGAAAGGTACACCGCTGAGTGTTTTCCGGTGAAAGTCAAAGCATAGGTATTCTCCTTTGAACCTTACCGACACGTCCCAGCCATTCTTGGCTGCAACCGCAAAAATTTTATCATCTATCATTCTTATATTGGGATTATTCGTTATCCGTTGGTTGTCGAATAGTTTTGCCATATCCAAGTTGGTACGGCAAAACCATGCCTGATTTTTTAGTTATCACTCCAGAGCTTTGATTGCATAAAGGAGCGTTTCTATCATCTTTTCCGCTTCCTCCATATCATCCAGCACATCCCTCATGCGATAGGGTGCGCCATTCTTGCCGTGTCCGTTGCTGTCAAGCCACAGATAGGCTTCGCTATCCACGTCAAAACCTTCATAGTATTCCCCCATATCTGTAATGAGGCTGTCAAGGTGGTTGGCTTTCATTGTTGCCCTGAAAGAAAAATCCTGCCCAGCCGGAGTGTATTGGGAAAACTCAAATAGGGTCGAGCCTTTACTTTGCTTGGTGTCCGCATCTACTTTCCACCCCTTATCCTCGGCACACCGGACTATCTTATCTGTCAAATCCTTTCTTCTCATAATAAACTGGTATTGTGTCAACCATAACAAAAATGCTACGGCTGACGGGTTGTTACTTTACTTTTCAAGTTCTGCCAAAAAGCATTGAAGCCTTTGGTCATTCAAGTTCCTCAATGGGGTTGGCTGAAAATTCAGTTGTTGCCGTACTTGAAGTTTGCCCAAGCCTTGTGATGTAAGGTCTAAACTCAGTTCCGACAACTCATTCAACGAGATATACCCATATTCATCTTCCATCAATCCGATGACGATGCCAAAGAGTATGGTGTCCCTGCCGTCCGCTTCGCCTTCAAGAATGAACCAGCGAACCGAACCGAGCGCGAAAATCGCACGACATACGGCATCCTTTCCCTTGCCGTCTTGGGAATAAAGCGGAAAACCTTTCAAGGCTTCCTTTAGTTGGGTTGTCAATAATCTGCACATATCAATCAAATTCTATTTCGTCCTCATAAACTTCTATCTCTGCGCCACTGCTGAACTGCACGATAAAGCCTCTTGCAGTTTGGGCGATGATTGTTCCCCTGTGGTAGCCACGCCAAGGGGTGATTAACTCGCATTGCCGTCCGTATTCCGGGAAATCTGTATCATACATAGCTCTACTTTTTGAAATTAGGGTCATAAATCAAATCACTCTCAATCAGACGGGTGTACGCTTCCGATGCAAGCCGTGAAGCCCACTCGTTGCGGTCATCGTAAGTCCCTTTCTGATAGTTGTATGCCAACTGGCGCATAAAACCGACAAACACCTTGAACATCTGCTGTTGCAGATAGCGGTGCGCTCTGGTCAGTTCCCTGCCGGTATTGTCGGCGGAACACATTCGTCCGTTTACGAAATTGGCGAACTCTTTGGCAAAAGCCTTGTCTTGTTCGGAGATTGACACTCCTGATAATTCTTGATAATCCATACTGTTCAGATATTAATTGGTTGCTTGATGATAAACTTGTGGCTCAGATGATACATTATATATGTAGTCTCCACAGCGCACTAACAGACATTTGTTACCATAGTAGAGCCTTTTCATTCCTCGTACACTTCCTGTCTTGTGAAAATTGGGAAAGCGGTTAAGTCCAGCCCTTCTGCCTTGCTCGATTGTCATTTTCTTTACTCGCATAATCATTCTATTTTTAGGGTTTCAATTCTTTTCGTTCTGCGCAATAAACTCACGCTCGGCATAGATAAACAAGTTTCTCTCTGCGCTCGCTCAATCGTTTATTTCCCTTTTGTAAAGCTCCTTTGAGCTTCGTGGTCGGGAGAAGCGTTTTTCGTGCAGGCAACCACTGCGGACTAAAGGGAGAATAAGACAAGTGTGCGTTCAGAGAGTGCGGACGGAATACCCCAATTTTTGAGGCACGAGAAAATTTGCGGAAGGCTGCCGTCAAACCCTCCGAACGAAAGCGTTAGTGTCACTTGGCGTTTCTCCAGTCCGCAGTACCTTTGCACGGATAAAACGTCATGACCACGATGTTCAAATGATTGTCAGAAAAAGCATATAGAAAAAGTCGGCTTTTGCAGACAAACATTCAAACCTAAACTTATTTTCATAAAACACATTGCCATTGTGAGAACCTGCAAAATGAAACAAAGTGCAGTCTTGCAGGTTTTCTCTATGACAATGGATTTGAGTTATCCTCCAATTACAACGCCAATCAGCAAAAACTTATTTGGTGTCGCAGGCACGGAATAAGTCTGCTGACAGTATCTTCCATAATCCCTTGTGTGACTTCTGATATTATAGTCTAATAATATATTTAAGCCGATTCTACTGCTAAACGAACTAAATATTGATTATTATATCAATTATTCGTTCTATATCAGACATATTTCTCCCTATTTTTCAAGGAAAATCAAAAACATTTAGTACCTTTGAAACGGTAAACTCATTTTAAACAAGAAATGGAAAAAAAGAATATCAATAGGATTAAAGTCGTGTTAGCAGAAAAGGACAAAACAAATAAATGGTTGTCAGAACAAATCGGAAAAGATCAGGCGGTAGTGTCGAAATGGGTCACTAACACTACACAGCCTACTTTAGAAATGCTGCTACAAATTGCCAAGATATTGGAAGTTGATGTCAGAGAACTGATACGCGACCCAGAGTAATAACATAACGATAAGAAAGAATGCAGAAGATAAACAGTTCATATACGGCAACCATTACGGATGAAGTTTTTCCTTTCAAGGAGAAAACCACTCTTTTGCCTTTGTTGTAATCATTTAGTAGAGAATAAATAAAAATCGAAAATAATGGATAAGAATATCATAGAATACGTGATTTGTTGCGTGGGCGCATTCGCCTCTCGCTTCAAGTTGAACAACATACAAGCATACGCCTATCTGAAGCGTTATGCCGGTATCGATTTCCTGATAGACTGTTATGCCGCTGAGCATACACTATCAATGGAAGACGCTGTGGATGATCTGCAAGTCATTTGTTGGCAGAAAGGAGGACGCATAGCATGACAACACTTTATCATGGATCGAATGTGGTTATCACAAAGATTTATCTATCACTCTCTAAGCCGGGCAAGGATTTTGGTAAAGGTTTCTATCTCAATCCCAATGCGAAACAGGCGATGGAGATGGCACGGCGGACTGTGCGCAGGCTAACATCGGGCGAACCCATTGTCAATGCTTTCGAGTTTGACGATAGTGTATTGGCTAAAACAGGTTCGTTGAAGATAAAAACATTCGATGATTACAGTGAAGAGTGGGCACAATTCATTCTTACCAATCGCAACAATCGTACCGAAAGTCCGACACACGATTACGATATAGTGATTGGCCCCATTGCAAATGATACCGTGGGCGTTCAACTCCATCGTTTCATCAAAGGATACATCACAATAGAACGGATGATAGAAGAATTGAAGTTTCACGGTGCACCAGCCATCCAATATTTCTTTGGCACAGAAGCCGCCTTGCAAACCCTAAAAAAGATATAAGCTATGAACGATGATATTCAATTTCAAATAGAAAGCCTTTCCTTGCAACTGGTAGAGATGCTGATGAAGAAATATGGCTGGGATATGCGCAAAGCTTTGGACGAATTGTATGGATCGGAAACTTTCCGCAAGGTATGCGACCCTGAATGTGGACTCTTCCACGAGAGTGCCGTGTATGTGTTCTCGTTCTTGCAAAACGAGATTGAGACCGGCAAATCAATGTAAAGCCGACTAAGTCTGAAATCGAAAAACGAACAACAAAAGAGTAATGACTCAATATAAATATAAAATAGAATAAGGAATGACAGATTACATTACATACATATCACTTGCAATCATTGCAATCGTATTCTTCTATTTCTTGTTTCAAACAAGCAAGATAGCTAATTGCCGTAGAATTGTCGCTAAGATACTGCAAGGCACAGACTTGATGGCTTCTCTTGAAGACTCCAAACTTTCAGTTATAGCTAAGGCTTATCAAAAGTGTATTACATTTGATGTTCCGGAGAAAAGAAAACTAATATACCGGCATCGGAATTTTTCTCTGAAATTTCTGTTGGCAAAGCATTAAGCCTAAACCACCGCATGACAGATGCGGCATCTGGCACATTAGTAGGCTTAGGATTACTCGGCACATTCTTGGGGTTGACATTAGGTGTGATGGGGTTCGACACCAGTAATACGGATAATATCCTTAAAGGCATAGATTCTCTCCTATCCGGTATGGGTACAGCTTTCAGCACATCTTTATTAGGAATGACTTGTTCCTTAATATATACAATATGTGAGAAAGCATGGAAGAATCAATTAGGAAAGACCATATTTGACCTTACCGAGAAACTTGATGAGGCATATTATATAGATGACAGTGCCTTAATGCAAGACTGCCAACAGAAGCTATTTGAAGAGTTTCAAATGAAGATGGCGAAGTTTTTGGAACACCAAACCACCACCATTACTTCCGCTTTGGCGTCACACTTAACTTATAGCAATGCGGAGGGTAATCAAGTGGTGATAGCCAATGCTATTCGTGAAATTCTAAAAGAAAATGAACAGCAAACCGTGGCTTTGAAATCATTCTCCACCGACCTCGCATTGGAACTCAATAACGGGTTTGATGAAGTACTTTCTCGCCAAATGCAACAAAAACTTATTCCGCTGATGGAAAGTGTGGACGCAACTACCAAATCAGTAGTTGCACATATTGACCAAATGACAGAAACCATAGCATCTCCTGCTACAGATATGATGCAAAGTGTAGTGGATGACTTGAAAAACAGTATGCAAGTCGTAATGAGCGAATTTAGCAATGGTTTATCCGGTTCCGCAACATCAGAGTTGGAAAATCTTGCTCAACAACTTGGAACCGCTACACAAGCGATGGCTGACTTTCCCCAAAATATGGAGAATATCTCATCAACGCTGCAAGTAACTATAGAAGAAGTGAAACATGCTATCTCTGAAATTTCCAACACTTCGGCTACAGCAAACTCAACAGCCATGCAACAGATGCAGGAGCAAATTACATTTGCTACAGGCAGCATTAGCAACGCCATTGAACAAGTGAAAGAAGTGATGAGCGGAATCTCGCAATCTTCTCAGGAACAAAGCAGCCAAATGGTTAGTAAGTTGGCAGATGCAGCAGAAAAAATGGGTGTTTTCCTTACTGGAACTATTTCTACGCTATCTACTTCTGTTCAACAATCTGTTCGGGATATTGCCGATGACGTTAATAGCAAGCAAGCCGACCTCATAGCACTGCAAGAGGATACGACTTCACAAACAAAAAAGTTACTTGAAACATTTAATGCCGGGCTCGACCGTTTGGAAAGGATGAACGAATATGTAGCGGGTACAATGAATGGCTTTAAACAAGCTCAGGGTGAAATTACACTCAGCACAAGTAACCTGCGAACCATCAGTAACGACATGAAGTTGGCTACTGAATTGTTCAACAAAGGGCAAAATGATTATGCCGCTAAGCTTGCACAACTTCAGATTAGCAGTCAACATGGCATTGATCAAGTTACGGAAATGCTCAAAGACTCTGGACAACTCTCGGAGGAATATGCACAAAAGTTTGAAGTCATCAAACAAGGACTTGGTTCTATTTTTGCGCAACTGCAAGCCGGATTAAATGAATACAGCCGTACGGTTAAGGATTCAACCGATAAGTACTTAGCTAATTACACGTCCAACTTGACACAGACAACGGGGGCTTTGGCCAGTGCGATTGAACGCCAGAATGAGATAACGGAAATGTTAAGTGACACAATCAACCGTATGAAGCGATAATGAAAAAGAAACAAATCGAATACGAAAGCAAGGAAGAGAATGCTTTTTCACTATCTACCGGTGATTTAATGGCCGGACTTCTCTTCATTTTTATCCTTTTGCTGATGGGTGCCTTATTACAGGTACAGGAAAAAGCAGAAAGGGATGAAGAGATTGTGAAGCGTTATGACAAGATTAAAACGCAGCTTTATATTGACCTTGAAAAAGAATTCAAAGATGATTTGAAGGTGTGGAATGCAGTTATAGACTCTACCAATTTGAGTATTCGCTTTCAAGAACCATCGACACTGTTCGCTTACGACCAGGCAGTGTTGCAAACGAAGTTCCAAGATATTCTGAAAGACTTTTTTCCTCGTTACTTGAAGTTGATTAGCTCCAATCAATACAAGGATAACATAGAGGAAATCCGAATAGAAGGACATACTGACAGCCAAGGTTCGTATGAGTATAATATGAAGTTGTCACAAGATAGGACTCGCTCTGTTCTAAGTTTCTGCTTACAAATGGTTTCACCTACAGATAAGGAGTGGACAATCGCAAGAATTACAGCCAATGGTTTGTCGTCAAGCCATCTAATATATAATCTTGACGGAACAGAAAACCGAGAACTGTCTCGTCGGGTTGAATTTCGCATCAGAACCAATGCGGAAAAACAGTTGGAAGAAATTGCAGCAAAACGATTTAACGAAAAGGAATAATGGAAGATATATACGCTCTTTTAAATATCAATACAAGTTTGATTCAAAACTTTCCTTTGAAGGCAAATAATCTTGTTGACCATCAGACAGAGTTGGCCATTAGCCGGGATGTGCGTTCTTTGAAAGAGATTGAGGTGCGTATGATGTCAGACAAATCTGTAAGTGTCTCTTTGCAATCTATCGATGAGGTAATACAAAAGGTGATTGACAATGCCAAAGAAGACAATAAGGATATGTCTATCTGGAGCATACGTGAGTTGCGCATTGTTTCTTATTATCTGATGAAGTTGCAAGGCAATGAAGATGCTTATGTATATGCATTGATGTTGCTTGAAAAGAACTGGAGGGACTTGTTCTTCAATGGTTTGTCATTCTATTGTTTAGATAGTTGGAATATGATAGATCCGCAACTGAGGACATACACTTGTGAGCTATTGAGGAACAAGTTGAGTACTTATCAAGATGGAAACAAGAAATACATGGTGATGAAAAACCATACTAACCTCTTTGATGATGCTGGTCCTCTTAGAATGTCAGCAATGATTTCACAGAAGAAGCTAAATTTAATGGATGCTCCATCTTTGTTTAGCAACAACCCATCAACCATCCACCAATCATATTATTCTGATGTAATAGTCAACTACTGCAATACTAATTATATCATGGATCTCGATATGATAGAATCGGTCTTTGAGGCACACAATCAAGAAAGGACAAAAAAGTTGGTATTAGCAGACCTTGTTGACAGATTAAACAAAAATGGAGATGAGCTAAAACGTACCCAGTTGTGCAAATTTGCCAACCGTATGCTTGGAGATGTCACTCTCGGGACGACATGGGCTCCCTTCTTTGGAGCTACAGATAAAGATGCGCAGAAGCTACGCCATGCTAAAGACATGGTCAACTTATGGTTTAACCAAAGAATCATTGAAACATTTTTTGAAGTGTGTGTACAAGACCGTTTCAGAAAAGACTTTTGGCTTAGATATGTTGATAAATTGAGTTTTTTCAGAATTGTAGGTTCTACTGCTATTAAACGCCTACTGCAATCTGACTCAAGAATTGGGAGTATGTTCCTTAAATACTTCATTGAAACAGATTCCTCAACCTCTCAAACATCAGCTCTTGTATTGTTCATCAAAAACAAGATGTTAGTGGAATTCTCCGACACAGGTGCTTTGTATGTCTATAACAAAGGGCATCGAATGGTGCAAACCGTTTTGGATAGAAAACAAAGCATATCAAACACCAATGATTTGAAGATTCCATCTATGAGTAGCCTGATTTCTATTAGTGATTGGGGATCATGTTACTATTATGAAGAAGGCCGTATGACACATCAAGGTGACTGGCAAAGTCGTCTGAAGGGATGGATACAGCAAATGGTGCTATCTTCTGATGCCCCAGATATATCAACTTTCGATTCAGAAGACGATGAATTATTCAAGGCAAAATCGGTTCCCAAAGAAGAATTTAAACCGAGTAGTAAACATTGCGAGCCTGAAATGAGAGACTTATTCAGTGATTATCTAGATAGCGGACAGCAGATAAAAGAACAGCCTATGCTCTCAAAAACAAAAGTTGAAGCACAGTCTCAGTCTTTGATTCTCAATAAATTAAAGTCTGTAGTGTACGAAGAAAATGTCAGATACTCCATAGCAAGTAAATGGATATTCAATGACAAGTGCAGGGTGGTTTCAGGTCAGAAAGGATTCTATCTGAATATTGACTACGGACGACAGTTCGTGCAAATTTGTGATCCTACCAACGTTTCTATTTCGGGTAATATATGGGTAAAACGACCTAACTTTAAAGGTTGGCAAGAAATAGTCCATGCCTTTTGCGGTAGTGAGAATACAATCGGTTTCATTAAAGAAGCAGGAGGTGGAATCTTGTACAAACGAGAGCTAAACCAACCTGACTTCATGAATATAAAATTACGCTAATATGCTGACTAAATATTTAAATAACAAAGGTTTGGTGTTTTCCGTAAATATCGATGGACACGACATCCACTTCAAAGAATGGAGTGCAACTGATGATTGTATCTATTATTTTCCGTTAGCCAATTTGGTGGATAACGGGGATGCATCATACTATAAGCATGAATGCACCGTCCCTTTTGAAAGTATTTACTTGCTTGATGAACAAGAATGTCGTTTACTTGGTGTACCAACGCCTTATGACAAGGCTCTCCGTTTGAGAGGAGAAGGTATGCTTAATGCCCAGGATTTTAAGTACAAGATCGAACTTCTAACCCATGTTCCTGATGGTCGGCTTATAAACTTCGAAAAAGGAGGGAATATTGTCGTGACACAAGGGAAAAAATATCTCTTGAATGAATATCAGTACGAGCTCTTCAACCAAATAGAAGATTTTAATCAACTGAGTGAAGAAGAAAAGACTACAGATAACAACCTGCGTCAATTCGCAGTAATAAAGGAACTTGCTTTACAGGCCGGTTGTGAACTCGACAGTTATTTGGCGAATGAAAACGTTTATGTGCCTGATAGAATCAAATTGGAAATAGGTAGAGACGAGGAGGGATTTACCATAAAACCTTCGATTGATATTCCGGAAGCAGAGAAGTTTACTTCCACTTTCGAAAAGATGCGTAGGGTACAAGGATTGTATCCTGTTCAGAATGAAAAAGGAGAACGTCGTCGCATTCTTCTTAACTCAGAACAACAGGAGTGTTTGAAACCACTCAAAGAACGCAAGTGCCATTTTAAAGATCAAGAAGAAGTAAGGCAACTGATAGAATCTCCCACAGAGTTCTTTGATCCCGACCAGTTCGACCTTAGTGAATTTTACAGCGATAGGGTGATAGAAATAGGACTTTATAAACCAAAGTTCTATCCTTTTGTGTGTCCGTATGAATCTTGCTGGATAGCAGGTGCAGCAGTAGAAACGCGTCAAGGTGGTACTTCGCGAATCTGTGTTAAAAACGAAGAGGATTTAGCAGAATTAAAGGCATTGATTAATGATGCAGAAACCAACGGTCTGCCTACTGTCAATTATCGAGATACAGGCATTTCCGTCGAAGACGCACGCTATTTAGCTAATATAGCTGAAAAGCAACTGAAAAATCCGAAGAAACCTATTGAGGGAAAGGAGAACGAGGTTCATAAAGTTCTCATCATCGAAGAGAATGCCGAGGAATTAGGTTTTGAGGCAAAGGAAAAACTTATAGAAACAGGAGATCACTATACCTTGTTTAATAATCCTTATTTAGATGCGAACTTTGCGTTAAAGGAACATCAGCAAGGTGGTGTAGCATGGTTACAACACTTATATAAAAGCAAAGCAAGTGGCTGCTTGATGGCTGATGATATGGGCTTGGGTAAAACACTACAAATTCTCTATTTTATAGATTGGCATTATAGAACCTATCCCAATCACAAACCTTACTTAATTGTAGCTCCCATTTCTCTGTTGGAAAATTGGGAAAATGAATACAAACGGTTCTTTATGGAGCCAAGATTAAATATTGTACGTTTAACTTCGAAAGATGTACCACGAAAATTTGACAGGAATGTAATAGACAAGATGCAGAGATGTGATATGATTCTTACGAATTACGATTCTCTACGCATCTCGCAATTGAACTTTTGCGCTGTAGAGTTTGATGTAGTAGCATTAGACGAAGCACAAAAGATTAAATCTCCGGGAACATTGGTTACTAATGCTGCCAAAGCGTTAAAAGCCAATTTCAAGATAGCCATGACTGGTACACCTGTGGAAAACTCGTTGGTTGACCTTTGGTGTATCATGGACTTCTGTGTTCCGGGATTGCTGGGCAATGCAAAATCGTTTGCTGCACAATATCAGTATCCGCTTAAAAAAGCAGATACTGATATTGTAGCGTTAGGTAATGAAATTCATAAGAAGCTTGGCATACACTTTATGCGTCGATTAAAGGCTGATGCTGCAAAGGATTTGCCCAACAAGATTGAGTTAAAGAAAGAATGTGAGATGCCATTAGTGCAGAAAAAGAAATACTTATCTGTAATCAATGAATATAATGATGGCATACAATCCAATATGTTGAACACCATTATGAATTTGAGATTGGTATCTGAGCATCCCTATCTTTATAAAGATACTTTAGATAGTTATGTTACATCGGAGCTGATTGAAAGTGCTGCTCGTTTAGAAGCCACTATTGACTTCATGGATGCAATCAAAACTAAAGGCGAGAAAGTAATTATATTTACTGACCGTAAAGATACTCAAAAGATGTTGCAACATGTAGTTTTTGAGCGTTATGGCATTACTGCCAAAATAATCAATGGAGATACACCCTCCATAGTGACTCGTCATAAACAAGGCAAGCAGTCTCGTCAATCGGCCATTGATGAGTATCAAAATGAAGTAGGATTTAATGTCATTATCATGTCACCCATAGCTGCTGGTATGGGGTTGAACGTAACAGCTGCTAATCATGTAATTCATTATAGCCGCCATTGGAATCCTGCCAAAGAAAGTCAGGCAACCGACCGTGCATACCGCATTGGTCAAACACAAGATGTATATGTCTATTATCCGATAGCTGTCTGTAAAGACTTCAAATCGTTTGACAAGACATTAGATGAACTGCTTAGTCGAAAGAATACGTTGGCCACTTCCACTATATTCCCTTCTGAACGGATTGAGGTAAGACAGGATGAACTCGGACAAATGTTGTTCGGAAAATAAAAACGAAAGATATGCAAAAAGACTCATTACATAGAACGTAATCCACAACTACATATGCTCTTCATCTTTGATAGGATGGTTATTATCCGAATGGAACAGAATAAGATGTAGCTGCGGACATCAGCAAAAGTCAGTGTAAGATTGTACATAACAACTGATTAAAGACAAATAGATAGCCTATGAGTAAGCATACTATTTTCCGCCTTGACGCACATTATTCACAACCCTACCTTTGCG